>Ga0209541_10007599_pt1 | contig 18174 bp, 18 predicted proteins | sample RifCSPlowO2_01_FD_184027 | JGI IMG/M metagenome (GOLD analysis project Ga0209541, IMG submission 184027) | Groundwater microbial communities from Rifle, Colorado - Rifle CSP2_plank lowO2_0.1 (SPAdes) (version 2) | ecosystem: Environmental > Aquatic > Deep subsurface > Groundwater | place... | reverse complement strand
GGGTGTATCATATGTCATGGACCAGCACATGGGATTGACAAAACAGGAGGGATAAGATATGATGAAGGCGTGAGCGAATCCGCCTCAGGCGGAGCTCCAAGTAAGACGGTACCAAGCCCCCCTCGAGCGGGGCTTGTTACTTTTTAGAAAGGTAGTCATCTTCGGCGACCCCGGGGAAACTTTTTTATGCCGTCCCGCTACGCGGGACATGACGTAATCAAGGTAGCCCTGGGCATTTTTTCACACAATTCGGGGACGAATTACTAGAATGCCAGTCAGGCCAAGTAGTTGTGCCTGACCCCGCCGAAACTCAAGCAGTTGAGTTTTCGCCCCTTGGGCGATAATTTTCGCTTTTTAGACCCGGCGTACTTTTATGTTTTCATGTTTTGCGTTTTTCTATACGTTTTAACATTGCGGTCGCCTTCTTAATACGTTATACTGGATACTGATACTGGGTTATACCAGGTGCTGGCGTGTTTTATGGATGAGTATAAATATTATTTGCGAAAACCGAAATCAGAGATTGCAAAAGACCTTTTTTATGGGCTGCTGACAGCCGGCTTCTTTGTTATTGCGGCAAGTTCTCCCTATTTTATCATCAATGTGATAAATGGATTTGAGCGATACAAAAAATATCCACGGAAAAGAGTGTACGACACCTTTTATCAATTGCGGAAACGAGGCCTCATTAAGATTGCAGAAAGGGATCATCAAATATACATTTCTCTTACCGAAGAAGGAAGGAAATACGCGGGGAGGTTCCAGATTGACAAGCTCAAGATCGCAACTCCAAGAAAATGGGATAAGAGGTGGCGACTTTTGATTTTTGATATTCAGGAGTCAAAAAGAATTTATCGCGAAGCGCTCCGGGGAAAATTAAAACAGTTGGGATTCTATCAGCTTCAGAAAAGCGTGTGGGCGCATGCTTTTCCATGCCAAGCAGAGGTGAAAATCCTGAAAGAGTTTTTTGGTCTTTCTGTTAAAGAGTGTCGTTTGGTTGTGGCCCTTGACATAGGAGATGATTCTAATGTGCGCAGTTTTTTTCATCTTCTTTAAAGAAACGTATTAAGAAAGCTATCGCCGCATTAAAACGTTTTAGGCGCGAAATCTTTCTTGGGGGTATGGATTGCAAAAAAGCGAATACTTGATACAATAAAGGCGGACCGGGGGCAGCGCTCACAAAGTCTTACCAATGGAGTCCAGCGCCCTCGGTTCATGGGGATGTGCCCAAGGAATCTTGGACCTATCCCCATGGAAATCATCCCGACCCCCAATTTTAACAACCTTCGGTTTTTAATATTTTTCTCTGCCTGCGGCAGGTAGACACCACAAGATGATTTCAAAAATTTCCGCTTGAAATTTTATGAATAGTGATATTCATAATTTATTACCAGGGGTCAAAACAAATGTTTCTCTGGCCCCTCACACCACCTTTAATATTGGCGGGGCAGCCCGCTACTTTTTTATTGCAAAAAACATAAAAGATATTATTGAGGCGGTATCGGTCGCCAAAAAATGCAAGATGCCGTTTTTTGTTTTGGCCGGGGGAAGCAACGTGCTTATTTCAGACAAGGGATTTCCCGGATTGGTTATAAAAATACAAGCTACAAGCTACAAGCTACAAGCTACAAGATTGTATGCTGAAGCCGGCGTTTCCATGGAAACTCTGGTGCGGGAAATCGGCAAGAAAGGGTTAGCTGGACTTGAGTGGGCAGGAGGGTTGCCGGGTTCTGTCGGAGGAGCGGTGCGGGGGAACGCAGGGGCCTTTGGAGGAGAAATCAAGGACAGCGTCATTTCCGTCGCTGCCCTTGACGAGAAGGGGAATGTGAAAACGTTGTCAAAAAAGCAATGCATGTTTTCTTACCGTGATTCTTTTTTCAAAAAGAAGAATTGGATTGTGCTGTCTGCAACCTTTCAGCTGCAGAAAGGAAACAAAAAAAAGATTCAAAGGGAAGCAAAAGAGCACATTGCGTACCGAAAAGAGAAGCATCCTTTGGAATACCCGAACGCGGGAAGCGTATTTATAAACTGCGACTTCAGGAAATTTTCGAAAGAGCTGCGGGAAAAACTCAAAGATGTCGTGAAAACAGACCCGTTTCCCATTGTGCCGACCGCCTATCTGATTTCTGAAGCCGGACTAAAAGGATTGCGCATTGGAATGGCGCAGGTTTCAGAGAAACACCCGAACTACGTGGTGAACTTGGGTGCAGCCCGCGCAAAAGATGTCATGCGATTGATAGAAAAGGTGAAAAAAGAAATCAAAAAGAAGTTTTCTGTCGCATTGGAACAAGAAATTGAGCTGGTATCGTAGATACCAGCGATTTTTTTATCTTATTCGCAGTTTTTCACATTTCCCGCCTCGCTTGACGGGGCGGGATTATTTTTGTATACTCCAAAGGCAAGGCAGGAAAAATATAATCTTCAATCGCTTTTTCTCTTTTTTCTTTCCTGTATCTAGGGCAGGCAAGATCGCCCTTGTCAAAGGGCACTCTCCAAAGGATACGTCTTTTGCAGAGGCCCGGTAAATGTGCCGGGTAAGCGATTGGGTGCATATACGCAATGCAACAAATAAAGAGGGCTCCTTTATGGACCAATCCCATCAATGCAATAGTTCCGAAGTTCACATACGCTGGAAAGCATATTCTAGCCGACTTTTGGAATGGGAGAATCGTTGAAGACGAGCAAGAATTACATCAGCTCTTGCTGGGAGCCGCAAAAGCCGCACAAAGCAAGGTATTGAGGACTTCTATTCATAAGTTTGCTCCTCAAGGCATCACGGGGGTTGTTTTGTTGGCAGAGTCGCACATTGCCCTGCACACGTGGCCCGAGATTAACTACATTGCAATAGACATTTTTACCTGCGGGAAGGAAGCTCGCCCCAAGGACGCCCTCAACTATTTTAAAGATTCTTTGCAGCCAAAGCGGGTAGCGGCAACAGAAATGAAGCGGGGAAAACAATAAAAGCATGAAAAGGAAAATTGGCACAAAGAAGCTCTACGGGAAAGAACTTCTTTTAACATTGATTGATTGCAATCCTGAAACGCTTCGCTCAAAACAAAAGATTGTTGCCTTCACAAAACAGATGTGTGGGGTTATTGGCATGAAACCGTATGGCAAACCCTTTGTTGCGCGTTTTGGACTTGGTAAGGACTTTACCGCAGGGTACTCTTTGGCACAGCTCATTGAAACAAGCTCTATTACGGGGCATTTTTCTGAATTATGGAACCGGGTATATCTTGATGTCTTTTCTTGTAAAGAGTATGACGAGAAAAAAGCCGCCGCGTTTGCAAAAAAATACTTTGGCACAAAACGGGTAATACAAAAACTCGTCTATCGGTAATTCTCACTGGACTATGCGAAAGGGGAAACAATATATTTTTGAGGTTGCACAAGAAGTCCCCTACGATATCACGGGTATACAGATTGGGTACCAAGTGCGAAAGAAACTCTATGAAGGCAAATCTGCATTCCAGAGAGTTGAGGTGTATAACCTCATGTTCTTTGGGAGAACACTCTTTCTTGACGGGGTCTTGCAGACGGCAGAGCAAGATGAGTTTATCTACCACGAGATGCTCTGCCAAGCACCCCTCTTTCTTCATCCCTCTCTTGGAAATGTGCTTATCATAGGCGGAGGAGATGGAGGGGCTTTACGAGAAGTTCTCAAGCACCGCTCGGTTAAAAAGGCGGTAGTTGTTGAGATTGACGGCAAGGTGGTCAAACTTTCAAGAAAGTATCTTCCTTTTCTCTCAAAAAACGCATTCTCTGATAAGCGGACGAAGCTTGTTATCGAAGATGGAAAAAAGTTTATCAAAAAGCATAAAAGTGAGTTTGACGTGATTATTCTTGACCTTTCCGATCCCAACGGTCCCTCAAAAGACCTCATCTCGCTCCCGTTCTATAAAAACATAAAACAGGCATTGCGGAGCAACGGAATTGTTTCTGTCCAGTCAGGTTCTTTCATCACCCAACCAAAACTCGTTTCTACTATTTCAAAGCGCCTCCAGAAGGTATTCTCCCATGTTCAGGTGAGAAAGGCGGTCGTGCCCTCCTACTATGCAGGAGAGTATATCTTTACCTTGGCCTCTGACTATAATTTTTCCAAGGTGACGCTGGGAACCCTTGCAAAACGCTACAAGGCATCAAAAATGAGACTAAAGTATTGGTCTCCTGAAATCCACCAGGCCTCCTCGGTTCTTCCGCTATACCTCAAACAGGAGTTGAAATAACGAGATTCTCCTGCCATAATAGGAGGACTATGGCAAATATCCTGCAACGGATTTTGGGCGGGGATTCATCCTCGCTGGTCCGCAAGCTCCAGCCCTTGGTGGAAGGCATTAATGCGCAGGAGTCAAAGCTCGAGGGACTGTTGCCTGTAAGGATTCAAGAAGAATCCCAGGCATTGCGAGAGCGGGTTTCCAACGGTTCTTCCCTGGAAGATATCCTTCCCAGGGCTTTTGCATTGGTGAGGGAGACCGCCAGGCGGACCTTGGGCCAACGCCACTTTGACGCGCAGCTCATGGGAGGCATGGTTTTGCATGAGGGCAAGATAGCAGAGATGAAAACGGGTGAAGGAAAAACTCTGGCCGCCACGCTCCCTGCGTATCTCAATGCTTTAAAAGACAAAGGGGTGCACGTGATTACGGTGAACGATTACTTGGCAAAACGAGATACGGTGTGGATGGGCCAAATTTACCATGCCTTGGGTCTTTCTGTCGCCTGCATTACCCACCAATCTTCCTATATATACGACCCCACCTACGGTGCGACAATTGACAATTCACAATTGACAATTGACAGAAGCAAAGTGTCAAATGTCAAAGGTCAAATGTCAGATGTGCGTAATACCGAGCGTGACGAAAAACGAGATACTCTCGGGTCGTTTCAAGTTGAAGAATCATATCTACGTCCTTGTACGCGACGCGAGGCATATGCGACAGACATTACCTACGGCACCAACAATGAGTTTGGTTTTGACTATTTGCGAGACAACATGGCGCAATCCCTGGAAATGCAGGTGCAGCGGGGGCACCACTACGCCATCATAGACGAGGTGGACTCGGTTCTCATTGACGAGGCAAGAACCCCTTTGATTATTTCCGCCCCAGACCAGGAAAGCTCTTCTTGGTACAGAGAGTTCGCAAAACTCATTCCCCAGCTCAAAAAGGGGGAGGACTATGAATTGGATGAGAAGTTGAGGGCCGTGACCCTGACGGAACAGGGCATTAATAAGGTGGAGGGGTTAATGGGAGTAAAGGACATTTACCAGGAGCGCGGCATTAAATTCTTGCATCATTTAGAGCAGGCCCTGAAGGCAGAAGTTGTCTTTGAGCGGGACCGGGACTACGTGGTAAGAGACAGGCAGGTTGTCATTGTGGACGAGTTTACCGGAAGATTGCTCCCCGGAAGAAGGTATTCTGGCGGGCTTCACCAGGCCCTGGAGGCAAAAGAGGGAGTGCAGGTGCAACCCGAGTCCCTGACCCTCGCCTCCATTACCTTCCAGAACTACTTTCGTATGTACAAGAAGCTGGCTGGCATGACCGGAACCGCCTTAACTTCGGCTGAAGAGTTCTCCAAGGTGTACAATCTTGAGGTGGTCCCAGTTCCAACCAACAAGCCCATGGTCAGACAGGATATGCAAGATAGGGTGTATCAGTCAGAAGAAATGAAGTTTCAGGCCATTGTGGAGGAAATCAAGACATTGCACGAAAAAGGACAGCCCGTGCTTGTGGGAACTGTTTCCATACAGAAGAATGAATACCTGGGCAAGTTGCTGGAAAGACAAGGGGTTTCTCACGAGATGCTGAATGCAAAAAACCACGAAAGGGAGGCAGCTGTCATTGCACAAGCAGGAAAAAAGGGGGCCGTAACCATTGCAACCAACATGGCAGGAAGGGGAGTGGACATCATCTTGGGAGGAAATCCTCCAGATGACAAGGAGGCAGAGGAGGTGAAAGCCCTTGGCGGTCTGCACGTCATCGGAACAGAACGCCACGAGGCGCGGAGGATTGACAACCAGTTAAGAGGAAGGTCGGGAAGGCAAGGAGACCCTGGCTCCACCCAGTTCTTTGTTTCTTTGCAAGACGATTTAATCCGTATCTTCGGCGGGGAGCGCATTCAAAAATTAATGCAGCAATTTCATTTGCCAAAAGAGGAGGCGATTGAATCCAAGATGATTTCTGGCGCCATAGAATCTGCCCAGTCAAAAATTGAGGGGTTTAACTTTGACGCCAGAAAACACCTGTTGGAGTATGATGATGTGCTCAACAAGCACCGGGAAACCGTGTACCGCAAGAGAAAGGAGATTCTGGAAATGGCAAAGCAAGGCAACCTGGGAGAACACATTCTTGGAATTCTTGAGAAGGCAGGCAAAAGCAGAGAGGAGTATGAAAAAAAAGAACAGGAACTGGGGCAAGAAAACATGCGCCAGGCAGAGAAGATTGTCGCTTTGCGCGTGCTGGATTCTCTGTGGATGGACCACTTGGAAAACATGGAGCAGCTCCGCGATTCCGTTCGACTGAGAGCGTATGGCCAGCAAGACCCTTTGATAGAATACAAGAACGAAGGGAGAAAGCTTTTTCAGTCCTTTATGGAGAATATGGAGGCAACGATTGCCAGCGCCCTGCTTAGTGTTTCTGCGGTTCATCGGCAGCAGCCCTCGCCCCAGCCGGTCCAGCAGAATCAGCAGTACAAGGGAGTCGGGAGAAACGACCCCTGCCCCTGCGGGTCAGGAAAGAAATATAAAAGGTGCCACGGGAGATAATCATGAAGATGAATATGCATCCGAAACTTAGAGAATTCTTTGGCCACTTCTATTTCGCGGTAGAGTGGAGAATTATCGCAATTATTATTACTTTTCTTGCGGCGTACATCATTTCTGGAGATATAAAAATATCTTTGGGCATTACAAGCATTGAAAGTGTCGCAAAAATGATTGTGCAGACATTTTGGCTTCAGTATCGAGTGAAAAATCACCACATCGCCCATAAACATTAACAGACGCCGTTCCCAGAAATGAGCGCGGCATCTTGTAAATTGTAAGAAGCGGCGACTCGCCATGGCGCAAAAGAAGAAGATTTTTACTCTCTGTATTGTTCATCAAGAAGGCAAGGTGCTCTTGGGAATGAAAAAGAGGGGATTTGGCAAGGACAGATGGAACGGCTTTGGCGGTAAGGTGCAGGAGCAGGAAAGCATTGAGGAAGCAATGTTCCGAGAATTAAAGGAAGAGGCAGGGATTACCCCTCTTTCTTTTGAGAAGAGGGCGCTCCTTGAGTTTCATTTCCAAGGGAAACCAGAGTATCTTGAGGTTCATGTGTTCCATACTTCTTCTTTTGCAGGGGAACCCGCGGAAACCGAAGAAATGAAGCCGCAGTGGTTTTCACAAAAGGATATTCCCTTTGAGGACATGTGGCCAGATGACAAACACTGGTTTCCGTTGTTTCTACAGGGGAAAAAGTTCAAGGGTGTGTTTCTCTTTCAGGATAAAAACATCATCAGGGACCACACGCTCAAGGAGGTTGATTCCTTATAGCATTTAATCTCACATATTACAAAAGTGGACGATCGTCCACTTTTGTAATATTCCACAATCTTATTTTTAGCAGCCCATCGACGCTTGTTATTCAATGTTTTTTCATGCTACCATGGTGGTGCGCTAGATTCTGGAATCCACCTAAGTTTTATGCTTGCGCCTTTTCTTCTCATTATCCTTGGCATTCTGGCGGTACCCGCTTTGCTTTTCTTTGGGTTCTGGAAAGTTCTGCGGACTGGATTTGAGAATCTTGGATTTGCCCCGGAAACGGTTGTGATTGTACTGGTGCTTATGGTCCTCGGGTCTTTCGTGAGTATCCCCTTAAGCAAGAGGAAGCTGGTGGAGGTTACCGAGTCCCATTTTTTTGGGTTGTTTTCGCGCAAGCGCCTTACTGTACAAGGACTTTCTTTGAATGTTGGGGGAGGCGCCATTCCCCTGGCAATCGCCGGATTTTTGCTGTTTCGCGTTCCATTGCAAGAGACCCTTATTGCAATTCTTCTCATGACGTTGATTGTATGGAAACTATCTCGAATCATTCCCAATAGAGGAGTTGCCGTTCCAGTTTTTCTTCCACCCCTTTTTGCAGTGCTGTTTGCTGTAGTATTGGCTCCGCAGGAGCCGGCCCTCGTTGCATTTGTGGCGGGGACTCTGGGGGTTTTGATTGGAGCTGACCTTTTGCGCTTGCCTCAAGTTATGAAGGGCGGGGTTGGCATGCTCTCCATTGGAGGGGCAGGGGTGTTTGACGGAATCTTTCTGGTGGGGATTGTTGCCGCGCTCCTGGCTGGACTCTAGGAACGAGGAATGATATTATGAGAGGGTTATGACACCAAAGAGAACGGCGTTTCTGATACTTTTCTTTGTGTTTTTTTTGGGAGCTGCCACAGCTTCTTTTGTATTTCCGCAGTATCTTTCCCTGCCCGGCATCCCCAGTCGTCCTTTCCGGCTGGGGCTTGATTTGCAGGGGGGGCTGCACTTGCTGTACCGGGCTGACCTAGAGAATATCCTTCCTGGGGACCGGGATAGCGCCATGCAGGGGCTAAGGGACGTTATTGAACGCAGGGTGAACTTTTTTGGGATATCCGAGCCCTCTGTCCAGCTCCAGGGGGAAGGAAAGGACAGGAGATTGATTGTGGAACTAGCCGGCATTGAAGACCCCGGCCAGGCAATCCAGCTCATCGGGCAAACGCCCTACCTGGAGTTCAAAGAGTATAAGGAAAACTACGAGGAAATCCTGCAGCAGAACCAGCAGGTGCTGGAAACTAGGGAAGGGGAGCTGGAAGATCCTTTTTTGGCCACCCCTCTGACCGGAAGGTTTCTTTCCCGGGCGGATATCGGTTTGGAACAGGTGACGCAAGAGCCCCTCATTACTTTGCAGTTTAACGAGGAGGGGGCTTTACTGTTTGAGGAGCTGACCCGGAAAAACGTGGGTCTGCCCCTGGCAATCTTTCTGGATGGCGTCTTGCTGCAGGCCCCCATTGTGCAGGGAGAGATTTCCGGAGGGCGGGCCCAGATCACAGGTCAGTTCACCGCGCAAGAAGTCCAGGAGGTTGTCCGGGAGCTGAATGCAGGTGCCCTGCCCGTTCCCATCTCTCTGCTTTCCCAGCAGAGCGTGGGAGCTGCCCTGGGAACAGAGTCCCTCCAGAAGAGTCTGACTGCTGGATTGCTTGGTTTTGTTCTGGTAGCTGGATTTATGATTGCGGCGTATCGTATCCCAGGCATGGTTGCTGTCATTGCCCTGGTTCTGTATGTCTTTGTTCTGCTCTCCCTGTTTAAACTTATTCCCATTACCTTGACTTTGGCTGGTATTGCTGGAGCCATTTTGTCTTTGGGCATGGCCGTGGACGCAAACATCCTGATTTTTGCCCGCATGAGAGAAGAATTTCAATCCGGGAAAAGTTTTTCCCTTGCCTTAAAAGATGGTTTCTCTCGGGCATGGCCTTCCATTCGGGACGGCAACATCACCACTCTAGCTGTGGCACTAGTCCTGTTTTGGTTTGGAACCTCTTTTGTGAAAGGATTTGCCGTAACCTTGTCCCTGGGGGTGTTGATGAGTATGTTTTCCGCCATTTTCGTGACCAAGAACCTCCTGAAGTTATTTGCAGATAGCACAATTACAAGAATAGTATGGCTGTGGCGCTAATATGATGTTCTCCAAAGCGCAGCGTGCATTGTTTGTTCTCTCCTTTCTGGCCATGGGGGCAAGCGCCTTTGCGCTTGGGTTCTTTGGTTTAAATCTGGGGATTGACTTTACCGGAGGAAGTTTGCTTGAGGCAGAGTATGCAAGAGAACGGCCCAGCACAGAGGAAATCCAGGAAACGCTCAAAGATATTGACTCGGGTTCTTTGTCGGTGCAGCACATGGGAGAACGCGGGGTTCTGCTGCGAACGCGAAACATTCCAGAAGATGTTCACCAACAACTCCTTTCTTTACTTGGAGAGGAGGCGCAGGAATTGAGGTTTGAATCCATCGGCCCGGTCATTGGAAAGGAGCTGCGAGAGAAAACTCTGCTTTTGGTGGTGCTTGCCATAGCCGTGGTGGTCTTGTACATTGCCTTTGCTTTTCGCAGAACAGCAGAGCGTATTCGCCCTTGGCACTGGTCCTCAGCGGCCCTGGCAGCTTCCGTGCATGATATGCTCTTGCCTCTTGGAGTATTTGCTTTTCTGGGGGAGTATGCCGGTCTGCAGGTCACCATTCCTGTGGTTGTGGCCCTACTCACGGTTATAGGATATTCCATTAATGACAAGGTCGTGGTGTTTGACAGGATCAGGGAGAATATCTTTACGCGCGCTGGCTTTGACTTTCGCGACGTCGTCAAGCGCTCCGTGCAGCAGACCTGGTTTCGTTCTTTGGGCACTTCCTTGACCACGCTGGCGGTGCTTTTTTCCATTTACTTTTTTGGAGGAACCACCCTCAAGGATTTTGCTCTCATGCTTATGCTTGGAATCATAGCGGGAACCTTTTCCTCCTTGTTTTTTGCTCCTTCTCTCTTGCTGGTATGGAGAAAAGAGTTGTTTCCCCTTTGACAAATCTTTTGAACTATGGTTCCATAGGATAATGAGAACATGGTAAAGGTATCGTTTGAAAAAGTCAGTTATGAACTGATAGAACAGCTCTCGCCGCGAGTGAGGGACGTGCTTGCGGGGCGTTTTGGTTTGGACTCGGGCGCCCCCCAGACCCTGGAGGCCGTGGGGAGACAGCAGGGCATAACCAGGGAGCGGGTAAGGCAAATCGTGCAAGAAGGACTGCGTCTGGCGCGAGAAAACATACGGGAGGCAAAGAACCAAGCACGCGCCGCAGCGGCTTTTGAGAGGATAGCTGAAACCTTGAGAAGGGCAGAATCTATGAAGCGAGAAGATCTGCTGCTCCAGCTTCTAGAGGCGCAAGAAGCAGCGCCCCACGCCCTGTTTCTCTTGACTTTAGGGGAGCAATTCTACCACCAGCGGGAAACCCAGGAATTTTATCCCTTTTGGACCTTGGAAAAGGACATGGTGAAAAATGCTCGGCCCTTGCACGAACGTCTCCTTGGATTCTTTCAAAAGAAAAAGAGTCCCGCGGAGCAAGAAAAGCTTGAGTTGCTGTACGGCAAGAGAGTGCTGCCTTACCTTGAGGTTTCAAAGCTGATTGAAAGAAGTCCCGAGGGCCGCTGGGGGTTGAGAACTTGGCCCGAAGTGAACCCCCGCGGCATGCGGGACAAAGCGTATCTGGTGTTGCGGCAATCGGGCCAGCCCCTGCATTTCACCGAGGTGGCCTCTTTGATTGCAAGGATGCAGGAAAACCTTGTCTTGCAGAAGAATAAAACCGTGCTCCCCCAGACCGTGCACAACGAACTGATTAAGGACCCGAGATTTGTGCTCATCGGGAGGGGCACATACGGCTTGGCTGATTGGGGGTTGACTCCGGGCACCGTGAAGGACGTCATGTGCTCCATCTTGCGGGACAACGGCAAGACCATGCCGAGAGCCAAACTCATTGCAGAAACCCTGGAGCTGCGCCGGGTCAAGGAAAGCACCATTCTCTTGAATCTCCAGGACCGCCGGTATTTTTTGAGAAATGGGGACGGCACGTATACCCTGAAAACATAATGCTTTTCATGCAGGAGGTTCTTTTCTTCTTTAGTCTCGCGTGGCAGTTCATCTCCGCCTGGTGGTGGCTGTTTCTTCCGTTCTTGCTCATAAAGCCCGTCATATACCTCTGGCTGTTCTGGCGCATTGAGACCTTTGCTCTTCAGCAGCGCTTCATTCTCCTGGAAATCAAAATGCCAGAGGACGCCCCCCGGCCTTTCAAGGCAATGGAGGATGTGTTTGCTGGATTCTGGCAGATGCACGACCCCGCCAATCCAAGAGAGAAATGGCTGGAAGGAAAGTATCAGCTCTCCCTTGCCCTGGAAATGATTTCCACGGAAGGCGATATCCACTTTTACTTGCGCATCCCGGAAGGGATGCAAAAGCTGGTGGAGTCAGCAGTTTGGGCCCACTATCCTTCAGCAGAACTTGAGCTGGCGAAGGACTACACAAAACAGATACCCCAGGACATTCCCAATAAGGAATGGGAGCTGTGGGGCACCAGCTATGTGCTGGAGCGTCCCAGTCCCTACCCCATTAGAACCTATACGAAGTTCTTTGAGCCGACCGCCACAGACAAAGAAGAAATGAGGATTGACCCCATGGCCCTTTTGGTGGAGGGGCTGTCGCGCCTGGGAAAAGGGGAACACCTCTGGATTCAGTTTGTCTTGACCCCCATTCTGCATACCAATCCGCAGGAAAGCAGAATGGTGGAGGAAGGAAGGGAGATTGTTGCGGAAATAGTGAAGCGTCCTCCCGCCCCAAAGCCCAAAAAGCTCATAGAAGACATTGGAACAGTGAGCAAAACCCTTGCCACGGGACAGGCGGAGACGCCAAAGGAAGAGTACCGGGAGATCATTCCTCCTGAAATGCGCCTGACTCCGGGAGAGCGCGACATCGTGTCTGGCATTGAAGAAAAAATTAGCAAGTACTCTTTTCGAGCCCACAGCAGATTTATCTATATCGCAAAGAGGGAGAACTACTTTGGGCCCTCAAAGGCCCTGGCCATGTCCTGGTTCACCCAGTTTGGGACCGCAACCTACAACAACTTTCGTCCTTTGCGCCCAACCTTAACTAAAGTATACACCATCTTTACCTGGTTTTTGGACAAGAGAAGGGTGTTTGTCAGAAAGCGCCGCCTCTTTCGGAACTACACCATGCGTCTTTCCCCGTACTTCCCCAAGCCCGGAGGCACCTTTGTGCTGAATATAGAGGAGCTGGCAACCATCTTTCATTTCCCCGGCAGAATCACCACCGCTTCTTCTGCCGTGGTGAGGGTGGGTTCCAAGAAAGGGGAAGCTCCTTCCGGTTTGCCAACGGAGTAAATCCTAAATCCGAAATAGAAATCCTAAACTCTGAACAAATTCCAAATCCCAATGAGCAAAATTCCAAACCAAACAAAAACTTCACTGCTGCGCAGCAGCATAGCTTTGGGATTTGTATTTTGAAGCTTATGATTTGTTTAGGATTTAGAGTTTAGAAATTAGAATTTCTTTTGCGAAGCAAAAGTCATGGACATTAACTTTTTTGGCATTACCAATTTTAGGAATACGAGAAGGCGCTTTGGCATAAAATTAGACGACCGCAGGCGCCATTTTTACGCCGTAGGGAAAACCGGCATGGGGAAGACCGAAATGTTAAAGAACATGGCGGTGCAGGACATCCAGGAAGGGAACGGCACGGGATTTGTGGACCCGCACGGGGAGGCCGCGGAGGAACTTCTGCAATTCGTGCCAGAAGAACGCGTCAAAGACGTCATCTACTTTAACCCAGCTGACACGGATTACCCTATTATCTTTAATGTCATGGAGAACGTGAATCCCGAGCACCGCCACCTTGTAGCTTCCGGGTTAATGTCCGTGTTCAAGAAGGTCTGGCCTGACGTGTGGTCGGCGCGCATGGAATACATTTTAAACAACACCGTGCTGGCCCTGCTGGAATACCCCGGTTCCACCCTGCTGGGAATCAACCGCATGTTGGTTGACGTGGACTACCGGGCCAAGGTGATAGAAAAGCTCAAGGATCCCGTGGTCAAGGCCTTCTGGGTGCAGGAATACGCCAGGTACACCCAGCGATACGAGGTGGAGGCGACGGCTGCCATCCAAAACAAGGTTGGCCAGTTTGTTTCCAATCCCTTAATCCGAAACATTGTGGGGCAGGTCAAGTCGTCTTTTGACATGAGGGAGGTCATGGACCAAAAGAAGATTTTAATCCTTAACCTTTCCAAAGGCAGAATTGGGGAAGACAACTCCCGGCTTCTGGGCGCAATGCTCATTACCAAGCTCCAGCTGGCCGCCATGTCCCGGGTGAACATCCCTGAAGAACAGCGCCAGGACTTTTTCTTGTACATTGACGAGTTTCAGAACTTTGCTTCCGATTCCTTCGTGAACATTCTGTCTGAAGCGAGAAAATACCGTCTTTCCTTGATTTTGAGCCATCAGTATATAGCCCAGTTAGACGAGAACGAGTCAAGGGTGAGGGACGCGGTGTTTGGGAACGTAGGCACTATTGTTTCTTTCCGGGTGGGAGCGGAAGATGCGGAATTCCTTGAGAAAGAGTTCACCCCGGAGTTTTTGGCGCTGGATTTCGTGAACCTGGGGAAATACAGCATTTATGTGAAACTCATGATTGACGGGGTCACGGGAAGGCCGTTTTCTGCCTCCACCATGCCGCCCCCGGTCTTGTCCTTTGCCACGCGGGAAGAATCCAATGAGCAGGCCATCATCAAGCATTCCAGGGAGCGGTACGCGAGTCCCCGCGCGAGCGTGGAAGAGGAGATTGCGGCATGGACAGAGGTTGACGTGAAAACTCTGCAAAAGACCCAGGCGGGCCATCCTTTGTTCCCCTCGGGTCGGCAGCAGGACCTGTATGATGCAAGGTGCGACAGCTGCGGCAGGGACACTAAGGTGGTCTTTGCCCCGGACGGCAAACGAAAGATATACTGCAAGTCATGCAGAAAAAAACTCCAGCGCCAGAGAGAGCAGGTCCCGCACCATTTGGAAAATGGCGCGGGGCAGAGGCAAGAAAACCCGGCTGGCCAGCCTGTCCAGGGCAAAGAGACGCAGCGGATTTCCCTAAAGGAAGCTGCAGACAGGGGGCCAATCCTGTTTCATCCTGCAAAGGGGCGCCAGGAAGCCCCCGGCCAAAAGAGAAAAGAAGTGGACAGGAAAGGATTGAAAGAGGCCTTGGGAGATGCGCTCAGCCAGAGACGCGCTGAAAAGAAAGAAGAAAGAGGAGAGCTTCGCCCGGGCGAAACCCTGCGATTCCCCTGATTATGAGGTGGCTGCCCAACCTATCTTTAACAGGAAAGCGCGTCCTGCTGCGGGTCGATTTTAATGTTCCTTTAAAAGAGAACGGGGATATCGCAGACGGCTTCCGCATTGCGGCCGTCCTTCCCACCATGTGGCATATTCTTTCTGCGGGCGCAAAGCTCGTGGTGCTCAGCCACTTGGGGGATCCCGAAGGAAAGTTTCAAGAGAAGCTGACCATGAGAAAAGTGGGAGAGCGGCTTTCTGAATATTTAGATTCCCGCATCATACGTGCTTTAAACTGTGTTGGCAGCGAGGCGGAAGCGCTGGCGGGGGAGATAAAAGAAGGGGAAGTGCTGCTGCTGGAGAATGTGCGTTTTCATAAAGAGGAGGAGGAAGACAACGAAGGGTTCAGCAAGGCGTTAGCGCGGCTGGGGGATTTGTATGTTTCAGACGCGTTCGGGGTGCTGCACCGAGAGCACGCTTCCGTGGTCGGCGTCCCCAGATTTCTTCCTTCGGCCGGAGGATTTTTGCTGAAGAAAGAGATTGAGGGTCTGCAAAAGCTTTTGGAAGACCCAAAGCACCCCATGGTTGCAATCATCGGGGGGCGCAAGATTGAGAGCAAGCTCCCCGTGATTGACCGCATAGCAGAATTAGCTGACGAGGTGCTTTTAGGAAACCTGCTGGCGCGGGAAATCACCTCAAAGAGCATCTCTTTGAGACACAAAGGCAAGATTGTCTTTCCTCCAGACGGCGTTCCCCCAGGCAAGGAATACGACATCGGGCCCAAAACCACAAAACTCTTTTCAGAAAAGGTGAAGAAGGCCAGAACCGTGTTTTGGTCCGGCCCTTTGGGCAGGTATGAAGAAGAAAAGTATGCCCAGGGTTCACGGGCCGTGGCAAAAGCCATTGGGAAAGAGACCAGCTACGCAGTAGCGGGAGGAGGGAACCTGCTGGATTTTCTGGGCAGGCATGGTCTACGGGAAAAGTTTGACCACATTTCAACTGGAGGAAGCTCCATGCTTGCCTTTTTGGCGGGGGAGGAGCTCCCGGGGCTGAAAGCGTTGGGTTACTATGATTAAGCAGTTTCCCCCGACCCCCCGATTTAAAATAATGTGCCGGTGCAGTTTTTCGTCTCCCGGTTCGTCTGCTGACAAACATCGCTCGGAGAGAAACTGCCCGCCAAAAGCCAAGCAGTTGGCTTTTGGCCCACGGGGGAAACTGAAAATTTTATTCTAAAATTTTGTGATCAAAAACTTAGACAAGGCAGCTAAACGACTCATTAAGGCAGCAGAGCAGGGGGAGCGCATCATTCTCTACGGAGACGCTGACCTGGACGGCGTGTGTTCTGCCATTATCATGCAAGAGACCTTAAAAACCCTGGGAGGGAGCGTGCAGAAGGTGTATTTCCCCGACCGGGAGAAAGACGGATACGGCATTACAAAAAAGGCCCTGCGAGAGCTAAAAAGGTTCTCCCCGGCCCTCTTGTGTGTCATGGACCTTGGCATTTCCAATTTCAAGGAGATTGAGAAAGCGAAAAAAGACGGGTTTGATGTTCTTTTAGTTGATCATCATGTGGTGCTCAATAAGCTCCCGAAAGCGGACATTATTGTTGACCCAAAGCAAAAAGGGGATAAGCATCCCTTCAAGGAGCTGGCGGCGTGCGGGCTCACCTTTCGCCTGGCAGAGGAAATGCTGGGGAAAGATATATCTACCGCTTTAAGAAAGAGCTTGGTGGAGCTGGCTGCCATTGGCACTACAGCTGATATGATGCCAAAAGAGGCAGACAACAAAGACATAGTGCAGGAGGGACTGGAAACTCTAGAGAACTCATGGAGACCCGGCATCTGCGCCTTTTTTAAGCTCCAGGAGTTGGAGAGATTCCCCAATATTGAGTCAAAGCTGCAAAAGCTCATTTCCATACTCAACGTGAGGGATGTTGAAGAAGGATGCCCAGCTTCCTTTCGCATCCTGACCTGCGATTCAGAGCGCGAAGCGACAGCCATTGCGGAACGCCTCCTGGAAATACACAAATTAAGAAAACAGCAGACCCAAAAGCTGTTAGATAAGGTGCGAAGCTCTGTGGCGGAACAGGCAGATTGTCCCATTGTCTTTGAAGGAGGAGAGGATTTTGACTACATTCTTCTGGGAACGGTTTCTTCGGTGATTTCGCAAGAGCAAGGGAAGTCCGCCTTCGTCTACCGGAAGATGAAGGGGGAGAGCGTGGGTTCTGTGCGCGCTCCCTCGGGCCAAGATACCGTGAAAGCAATGAAACACTGCGCACAATACGCCATCACCTACGGCGGACATCCTCAGGCATCGGGATTCAGGATAAAGAACGCCAACCTCGCAAAATTTAAGAAGTGTTTAATAAAGTATTTTAAAGAAAATTGCCCCGCCTAGACTCGGTCTAGTTGAACTAGACCGAGTCTAGGCAAACAGGTATGGAGAAATTTATTGTCTACACCGATGGAGGAGCAAGAGGAAATCCGGGGCCAGCTGCCCTGGGCGTTGTCATTCAAAACAGCAGAGGCCAGGTTCTGAAAGAATATGGAGAATATCTGGGGGGAGCAACAAACAATGAGGCAGAATATCGGGCCCCCATATTTGCTTTACGAAAAATCAAGGCCTTGTGGGGAAAAGAAAAAGCAAAGAAGGCGGAGGTTCAGGTTTTTGCAGATTCTGAACTCTTGGTGAATCAGCTCAACGGAAAATATAAGATAGAAAACCGGAACATTCAAAATCTGTTCCTGGAGCTCTGGAATCTCAAAATTGACTTTGGTAAGGTTGCCTTTACCGCAATTCCCAGGGAAAAGAACAAGGAGGCAGACCGCCTGGTGAACGAGGCCTTAGACGCAAAAGGATACACAAAGCAGCTCCTCTAAAACTGGGTTATTTGTAGCGACCGCTTAAAATAAAACATAGGGTTGCTGGCGGCTATAAACTCACGATTGTAGATTTATAGACAGACAATATGCACAAGGCAATTCTTTTGTTAAAGAAAATACCAAAAGGCAAAGTGGCAACATACAAGGAGCTGGCTAGGGTTTGCAAGACATCTCCCAGGGCCATAGGGCGCATCATGGCCTCAAACGAACATCCAAAAGAATATCCTTGCTATAAAGTGGTGGCTTCCAGTGGAGAGCTCACGGGATATAGTGCTCCAGGGGGCCTGAAGGCAAAAGAAAAGTTTTTACAGAAAGACGGCATTCTCCTGAAAAGGGGAAGGGTTCCACAATCATATTTCTATTCTTTCCAAAAGCTCATTGTATAAATACTAATGCTATCGCAGTAGTATTAATGCAAATACAAAACCGCCCTTCGATGAACTCAGGGC
>Ga0209541_10007596_pt1 | contig 18181 bp, 11 predicted proteins | sample RifCSPlowO2_01_FD_184027 | JGI IMG/M metagenome (GOLD analysis project Ga0209541, IMG submission 184027) | Groundwater microbial communities from Rifle, Colorado - Rifle CSP2_plank lowO2_0.1 (SPAdes) (version 2) | ecosystem: Environmental > Aquatic > Deep subsurface > Groundwater | place... | reverse complement strand
ACTTTGTCCAGAAACGATGCCGTCGTCATGACCGAGGCAAGGCTCTGACCCATGCGTTCCGCCGCGCGTAACGTGGTGTAGGCATCTGTGCTGCTCACGCTTTTTTGCGTAATGAGCACGCGGGTGTTGGACGCGTATCGCGGTGTTTGCTGGAGACTAAACCACAGTCCCGCAACGGCACCCATAAGACTGAGGATAACCACCGCACCCCAGTGTTTTTTGAATAAATGTATTAAATGCTGCATATGTAAAACCTCAATAACCGCGTAATTTAGCATTATTTTAATATTTTGTCAAGAATATCAAGGTAATACCTAAGGTGATGTTCGTTCAGTTGATAATGAATGGGCAATATAAGCCCGCGTCCTACATAGGAATCTACGGACGGAATATTTTTCCACTCATTAATATTTTCATTCCAGTGCCACGGACGAGCAAATTGGACACCGTGCGACAACATTGTGCTACTTATGAGGTCTGCGGAAAGCGCAGGATCGGTGTGAGAGGGGATGCGGAGGAGTATGGCATTTGGCACGGTGCCTTTCCGAATTTTACGAGGAAAAATATCCCATTTTTTGCCTACACAGAAATTTCTTACGTGATCAAAATTTTTAAGATTTTTTTGAATGATCAATGAGTAATCAAATTTGAAAAGCTGATCGTAGGCGAGTTGTGTCATGCACCAGTCGATACGATCAGGGTCAAATACGGCCAAGTCATGAAATACATACCCCTTATGGCGAGCGATAAACCTCCTCATTGGACCGAAATACCGCACGAGGCCATCAAGTATGCAGGAGGGATGCGTGAGAGTATGCGCATTTATTTTTTTTGGATGGTTCCTTAGTAGATAGAGCCAATCCCAACACGAAGAATAGCGCGTTCTCAAGGGTATGCGCAGTTTTATATGGGGAAGTGCGTTGTCTATTTCTCGAGAATTAATAACACAGATCGCCCCATTAGGGAGTGGAACGGTTTTACGGGGGCAGAGCACGGAAAAATCTCCGAAAGAACCCAACGGGATTACATCTTGATGCGTCAAGCCATGTTGTGAGGTATGCATCCAGTACGGAAAAGCGGAAAGAAAACCATACGCTGCATCTTCAAAGAAAATTAGTTTGTGTTGTTTACAAAATGTCAACGACGTTTCAATATCGTTGGGTACGCCAAGGTAGTGAATGAGATGAAAAAATTTTGTTTTTGTTGTTATTTTCGCCTCGACATCACCCCAATCGGGTGTAAAATCTTCAAAATATGAAGTGGGAGAATCGTGGAGGTTTGAGAACGTGCGTATTCTATAAAACACTGGAACAGCGCCAAGGGAGAGTACCACCTGAGGCTCAATGGTAGAATTTAACTCCGGCATGAGCACTTCATCGCCAGGCTTGATCCCGAAACTCTTTAATCCGTAATATATGCCGTTACGGGCGAAAAAATTAAAAAAAAGACTTTTTTCAATTTTCAAACGTTGCCGTTGTGGAAGCGGTAAAGCGTCAAATTGTTGACGCGGAGAATTGAGTTCGTTGAACGTTATACCGGGTGATACGGTGACAAACATAGGAAGGATGATAACGACGAAAAAGTCTACGGTGAAAAGTTACGGATTAATTTATTTAAAAACGTGGTATCAATTGCCTTAAACAAAATCGAGCTTGTCATGTATAGCACACCAAATAAAACACTCCCGAGGAGAAAGGAAAGCATGTCAATCGGAGGAAATGCGAGAAAACTAACTGAGGCAAATCCGGCGGAGAGAGCGAAAAGCCCGAGACGCTTGAACGATATGAAGAGGTTTATTTTTTTTCTTATTAGGCGGTACGTAACTCCCAATATAAATAACTCAACCAAAAGAGTCGTCCATGCCGCGCCAAAGTAAGAAAAGCGCGGTATAAGCAGGAAGTACAGCATGAGTGCGCCTAGAGCTGCGCTCGCGGAAAAAGGAACCATATCTTTTTGAGCGTTGACAGCGGCGACTCCCGCGGTGGTCAAGTAGGCGAAAAAAATCACGCCAGTCGCCAAGATGAGAATTCGTAGTATCGGTGTCGCGGCGCTATACGCACTTCCCGCAAGGGTATTGATGATGAAGGGGGCGGTGCACAGTATAAACGTTATCATTGGGAATATGAAAAAGGAGAGCGAGTCTACACCTTTTTGGAATAACAATGAAAATTCATGATGATTGCGAGCTCCGAATTGTCGCGAAAGCATGGGGAGCAATAAGCCGGTAAACGATCCGGGAAACGATATCGCAACCTCAAGAAGCTTATACGCTGCCCCATAGATTCCTACGATGGATTGTGGATGGTAGAACCCAAGAATGAGCGAGTCGGCACGGAAATAGACAAACGTGACGATCGAAAGAATCCAAAAAGGGCGTGCCAATGCGAGTTGCTGTTTCCATACAGAAAAATCAGCGCGAAACGCAACGGGAAATGTTTTTTTCGCCGCAATAAACACTACTGCAATGTTAAGTGTGATTCCCGCGAGATATCCCAAGATGAAAAATTCCAGGGGCAAGTGGAAGGTCCATGTGAGAAGAGCGAAAACGCCGATGCCTAATTTATTGAATACATCCCCGATTGCTATTGCCGAAGTGCGCATGCGGTATTGTAAGAGCGCGGCAAGCACGGAGACGAAGGATTGAAAACCGAACGCCGCAGATGCTATAACCACGATAAGTTTAATGGTGAAGGGATAAGGAGTAACCCAAATTATCGCGGCAGCCGCGAGTGTCGTCGCGGCTGAGAGCGCGGTTTTCAGTCCTAGCGTATTTCCAAAGAAACGCTGTTGATCGTCTCCGGTACGCGTTGGTAATTCACGGGAAGTGAGATTGTAGATGCCAAATTCTGACATCATTCCAAAAAAATAGAGGAATGAAAGTGCCGTAGTGAGGTATCCGTATCGTTCGGGTCCGAAATAGCGCGTGATAACGGGAACAGTAATCACCGCGATTGCGAGCGATAAAATTTTACCGATTGTTTGAATTAGAGTATGCGTTGCAAGCGATTGTTGGATTTTTTCAGAAAATGCGGTTTGCGTTTTATTTTCCGGAATAGACGCGCATTCGCTGCGTGCGGGCGGCTCTTTCCGATCAAAACAACCTGCGATACGCAGCTTAAAAAACATAAGCGATTCATCGACGATCATGCGTCGTTCGACATTCATGAGATTGAAATTGTGTTGTTGAGATGCGCGTCGAAGAGAAAGCGCCATTACAAAGCCGGCTTCACGCACAAGATTCTCGTGCTCCTTCGTAAAGTCAACTCCCGGATTGCCGCGTGGGTAGGCAAATATATCTGGTTGGTAAGAGGAGTTAGGCGCAGATGTGCGTATGAGGTCGTCTATCCATTGCTTGGACGCGACTATTTCCCCGCCTGCCTGTTCAAGCGGAATTTGAGAGAGCGTGGGGTGTGTCATGGTGTGCGGATAAAATTCTACCAACCCCGATGCAAGCATTTTGCCGATCTCATGAGCGTTCATGCAGCGTTCTTTCTCCCGATCCCAAGGGTAAAATTGGATAGGAGAGGAAGTGGTCGGTGATTGCGGTATGTACGCCCCGCATAAAAAAATTGATATAGGAATGTTCAATTGTTGAATAATGGGAAAAACAAACTCATAATTATTTCGGTAGCCGTCGTCAAAGGTAATTGCTATCGCATCGGGCGGTAAGGGTCTTCGCGCGCGTAAGTATTCCTTCATTTGCGAAAGAGTGATAATGGTATAGTTGTGTTTGAGGTATTTCATTTGTTCCGTAAACCGATTTACGCCCACAGAGAGAAAACTTTGATCAAAATCGCTCACTTTGTGGTAACAAAGAATAGTGATATCTTCGCCGCGCCCTGATCGATGAGATCCAGAAATCATGCCAGGAATCATCCATAGCCATTTTTTCATGGACGAAAGCAGTTTTGGTGATGCGTTATTTTGGAGAGTAGTTAACTTTTTTCTAAGAAACGCGATGAATGATTTCGTGCGGTGCAGTAATGATATGTAAAAATTTTTCACGATAATAAGATCTGCGCGAACGAAATAGTCGTTGGTAATCATTGTTTTATATTGCATTTCGCCGGGTCCGAGATTGAAAAATGTAATTCCGTGCGCGCGCGCGGAATCAATGCATGAGAGCACTCCAAGCGCGCCAGGCGAAAGTCTGCGAGATGTTTCATCAAAGACATGGCAATGCAGTAGATATTCGTGTGGCGTGTTCTTGTATCCAAATCCAATTGCGATTGGGATTGTATTGGACTTGAGCGCGTAAGCGAAAAGCGGAATGCGCGTGGAAGCGAATAACTCGGTGATCCATTGCCGATAGGATGTCGCACAAAATCGGGGAATGTATCCTTTGGCGCGATATCGGGCGCGTCCCCAGTCGCATAATTTTTCTAGAAACCATTCAGGAAGTTCGGGTTGGACTATGGGGGAATGCTCGAGCGCTCCTTGCGCGTGCAATTTTCTCAATTTTCTCTGCATTTCGCGCGCATTTTCTGCTTGGGAAGGATCAAATGTATCCGTAGACACGAATGATTCTTTTTTGTATTGCAAAAAACTGTGCGCTCCCAATTTTTCAAGCGTATATTTTGCTTTCTGCGCATCGGCAAGCGAAAGATTAAACAATCCGAGGTGGGTATAAAATTCGTTATTGAGATAGGAAAGCGCATCTTCAAAATCATGCGCGGAAGGCTCTGCGAGAAACATACTCCGGTCACGGTCATGAATGCCTATGAAATGAAACCTGCGCTCATGCTTTACAAGGGGGAAAATATTTGAGACTCTCGGTTGAGAATTATGCGTATTGGACGCATGACCAAACACGAGAACACGGATGATGTATTCGTTTTGAAAGTGCTTCAGCCAGATGCGGTTCCACTCAAACGTATCGAAAAGAGAACGCTCTGAACGCAGCGCAAAGAGTCGGTTCCAATCCGTCTCAAGGGTGAGAAATTCTTCGTAAGTAGTGATAACGTTCAGAAGCATAAATATAATGTCGATCACGTTTTGTTCATGAGCGTCCGTGTATACACTGTGTTAATTTTTTCCATGAATGTGCGATAATTCAGCCTCGATTCCTCATTTGATTTGGGTATGCGTGCGCTAAGCCCTAATCCGCGCTCTATCGCTATCGCTAACGCGGCGGAATCGCGTGGAGGGATCAATATCCAATTTGCCTGTTCAACCTCCGGAATACCTCCGACATTGCTTGCTACGACGGGAATTCCGGAAATTGAAGCTTCAAGAAGTGCGTAGGGTAGACTTTCTTGTTCCGATGGAAATACGAATAGATCAAATGCTCTGAGATATTGAGAAGCATTGGGGAGCGTGCCGGTAAAGAATACATGATCCGATAACCGATAGTGTGCGGAATTTTTAAAATCCAGGTTGGCAATGCGCAATTGTAATAACGCTCCGAGAGGACCGTCACCAATAATTACGAGCACGAGATTGGGATCGGCGATGCCATTCACCGCTTCAAGCAATGTGTCATGCCCCTTGACGGGATTCAAATGACCGATAATACCGATCAGGGTGGTATTTATAAACGAACGATTGAGAAATTGTCCAAGCTTAAGGCGTGCTTCCTGGCGATCGAGCGCCGGCACGTGTGGATTCGGTACGTTATGAATGACGATAGATTCACGGGAACGCGGGAGCAACTTGATGCGTTGCCAGAGGCGTTGATCGTGCGCGCATACAAAAATATTCACCGTGCTCAATCGTAAACCAACCCATTCAATGCAATAATGCGCCAGCTTTTTTATTGTGCGGGGAAACTGTTTAATCCAAAGTACATGGACAGTGTGAAGATGCGGGATTCGGCTCCAATTCAACAACCCCACGATAAAATTTATTTTGAGCGAGTGCGTGTGAATGATATCAGGCTGTACGCGCCGGATGAGCGAACGAATTTCCGGCAGTGAACGTACCGTGGCAAGATATTCATTGACATATTCTCTTACGTGGGGAAGGTAGGCAAAATCAGCTCCCATATTTTTGGCAGTCTCGACAAATGACCGATCTATTTCCACCTCCCCTGCGCCGATTACCACGCGCCATCCTTTTTTAACTTGATGCACCGCGAGATTGAGGAGGTATCTTTGAGCGCCGCCATAATTTGTCTGATTGATCATGTGGAGCACGGTAATATTCTCTAAGTGTGCAGATCGATATGTGCGGGATGAGGTCAACACACGCTTGAAAGAATTTCGAATTTTTGCAGAAAGAAACGCTCCCACAAAACGCTGGAGTACGCGCACGATGCCTCTCAATGCATGGGGATAGTAATGACGGTAGCGCATAATGAGCGAACACCGCTCTCTCAATTCCTGTATTCGAATTCTATGCGATGATCCGCGGCGAAACCGCGCCGAATCGTCTTGAGAAAAATCATGACGCGCTTGAAAGACTTCAGGAAAGTTGTACATCTTCCAAGAGAGCCCTACACGCATCCAGAGTTCGTAATCTTCAGTTCTGGTCAATGATTCATCGTACGCAAGACGGGAAAACGCGACTTTACGGAACACCACGCTACCGTGAAAAAAAGGATTTTCAATAAGCAATGAATTACGAATCTGCGTATCGGTTTCCGGCTTTTTATGAACGATTCTCGTCCCATCAGCTTTCTCTTCCACCCCCCAGCCTCCTACTAACGCATACGTTCTATTTTTTACAAGGAACGATATTTGACGTTCGAGCTTATCAGGCGTCGTCCATCTATCATCGCCGTCAATACGGGCAATGAAGCTTCCCCGCGCTTCACGAATTCCACGATTTAAATTTTTTTGAAGTCGGAGATTGTGCTCATTTTTGAGATAATTGATTTTATTCCTCTCCTCCTCGGGAAGTGCGGCGCAGAATGCTTGAAGAACCGCCTCGACGCAATCAGTCGAAGCATCATCAAGAATAAGGATTTCAACAGAAGGGTACTCCTGATTGAGAACGCTTTGAAGCGCGGCTACCACACTGTCCTTTTGGTTATAAATGGGCAGAAGGACGGAAACCAGCGGTGGATGGTTGATTGTTGCCATACTTGCTTGTTATAGTGCACACGGAGCCTCTTAGCCTATACGAAAAAACGGTAAAAAGTCAATATGTCTATGGTCATCGGTATTAATGGGTCACAGTTGAACATCCGTGAAAAAAGCGGGGTCGAGGTCGTGGCGGCATCGCTTATCAGCGAACTAGTCAGGCTTACGCAAGTGCGCGGGGCGACATTGCGGTTGTATGCCCGCTCACGGCCCGTTGGTCATTATCCTCATCATGTTGAGGTGCGGATATTGCGGTGGCCATTTCCTTTGTTCTGGACTCAAGTGAGGCTGGGATGGGAACTGCTCATTCATCCTCCGTCGGTGTTTCTTGATTGTTCAAATTTTCTCCCGTTTCTCGGCTTGTTTTCTCGAGCATGCCAATTTTTTTTCGCGCATGATGCTTCATTTATTCAATTCCCGGAACGATATACATTTTTACGAAGAACAGTAATGCGCCTTGGACACACATTATCGTGCTGGCGCGCGCGCAATATCTTTGTACCAACCCGCGGAACCGCGCAACAAATAAAACGTTATTCCACAATGGAGAGCCGTAAGGTAAGGATAGTCGGACTTGGGATCACGCAATCATTTATTGACAGCCTACGACATAGCGCGACACCGCACAGCATCCCCGCAGGAAAACCCTTTGTAGTGTTTGTCGGGAGGGTGGGGGGGCGCGTTGATAAGAGAAAAAATATTGACCAATTGCTTATCGGATTTCATGTGTGGAATTCGCGCCACGGAAATACTCACCGTCTCGTTATATGTGGTCGAGATGATGGAGGAAAGAAGCAGATTTCTTTTCTCGCCCAATCGATAGGGTGTAACGATGTCGAGTTTACAGGTTTTGTGTCTGATCAGGAACTCGCCAATCTCTATACACATAGCCAGGGGGTGGTATTCCCCACCTATGGAGAAGGAATTGGCTTGCCAATAGTGGAGGGACTCATCGCCGGAAAACGAGTACTAGTTTCAACGCAGACGGGAGGCATCTCCGACGACTTGGTTGAATACTTGATTGTTTGCGAACCTCATGCCGACGGAATAGCGTCGGGAATCGAACGTCTTCTTGCGCCCGATTACCGCCCTATAACGCGGGAGGTATCGCTAATACGATGGAAATCATGGGAAAATGTTGCAAAAAAGATTTATGAGGTATTGGTCGCTTCAGAGGCCGCACATCATTGACTATGACCCCCACTGTAGTAATGTGGTACAAACCTATTATTGAGACATGAATATATGAACAATCGCGCACATATTCCTTCATTCATTGCGTTGTTGTTTATTATTGACGCAGCGTTAGCGGTTATGTTCATTCTCAATTATTGGTTAGGTCAGCCGTTTGAAAAGGCGAATATTTTTCTGGATCTCGACGGAGAAGCGAATCTGCCCACATGGTTTTCGTCCATGCAATGGTTGCTGTGTTCCTGTGCGTGGGGACTGTTCGCATTCCGAAGGTTTAACCCGCAAAAACCGTCAACATGGACTCTTTTAACATGGCCGTCGATTTTTTTACTGTTTTCATTGGATGAAGTTGCGCAGCTCCATGAATGGCTGGGGTGGAAGATCGGACAGATTTTTTTTGACGGGTCGCGTGTACATTCATTTTTTTGGCTCACAAATATGTGGATGATTCTGCTCGGCATCCCTTTTACAATTGTCATTATTACGCTCGTTCGCGTCTCATGGCGGTATTTTACTGAGCGTCCGGGGATTCCTGTGAAAGTATGCGCGGGTCTGTTCTTGTTTATCGTTTCAGCAATGGGGTTTGAGGCCCTTTCAAATATCGTCGCTCACGCAGGAAATTTACCAATCTTTGAAGTAGTGTTTGAGGAGTCTGGTGAGATGGCCAGTCAGACAATCTTGCTCTGGGCGGCATATACGTTAGCGCGCGCCGATTGGCGGCTTGTGTCTTGCGACATGTCCGTCTCTGTTCCCCCCACCACTTGCTGAAACAACAATTTAATGCTATAGAGCATTGATGTGAAGAAACCCGTCCGACATATATTCTTTATTATTGCCGTGGGGATTATCGGCTCTCTTGTTATTGTTTCATCCGGCGCAAGCGAGGCGGTATGGAAGTCGGTTGGCCCCGGCGGTGGAGGGTGGCTGGTTGATATTGAATATTCTCCTTCAAGAAATGAACTCTTTGCGGCGCTCGATTGCGGTGGAGTGCGTATCACAAATAATGGCGGAACGACATGGGAGGCTCCCAGCGCCGGTTTGGGCTCCTATTATGCATCTGAAGTAGAGGATGTCGCAATCCATCCTCAAAATGCGAAGGTAGTCTTCTTAACCGCATGGACTGGCATCTATCGCTCAAATGACGCGGGAAGAACGTGGAAAAGCGTTTTAACGGTGGGCAATGGTAGCCACCTACGAGTCAATACTATTGCTTTTGACCCCGACAATGCAAGAGTAATGTATGCAGCATCTGGCACCACAAAAAATTCTCTTGGATTTGTCAATGTTGAAGGGAATACAGATGCCCAAGGGATCGTCTGGAGATCGCTCGACGAAGGCATCACCTGGCACGAGCTATTTTCATTCGACCAGCGCATGAGCATCTATTCGATTATGGTGGACGGAAGACGTACGCGCACACACGAAGACAATCATCTCGTTCTCTCGACCAATAAAGGATTGTGGAAGACGGAGAACGGGGGAAAAAGCTTTACGAAGATCACGAATGGCATCCCGGAAAATCTGCGCCAAGCGGTACAAAGCCATTTGGATAGAAATTTACTTTGGGCAGCGGCGATGTATGATGGGGTATACCGCTCGCGCGACTTTGGATCATCGTGGGAGCGTATCGGCCCTCTGGAAAAGCGCGCATACGTCTATCTCACCGTCGACCCTGCGCGTTCAGGAAATTATGTCAATACAATTGCGGTGAGTTATCATGATTATCATGATCATGGGGGAGTACTCATCGCCAATGGCGCGGCGTCCGCCGTGTCGTGGAAACAAATATTCCCAAATGAAAAAATCGGAGACGCGTGGAATACCTCGGAAGGTTCCGTCGCGGGCGCGGTCAAAATCGGATATCCGAAAGGGACACGCACGCTGTATCTCATAGTCCCGGGCGCGCGACTGTATCAAAGTGTTGACAATGGTGCGTCATGGACGGCGCTGCACACGAAAAAAATAGGGAACGACTGGCGGGGAGAAGGATTTGAACTCATGATTCTCGCCGATGGCGCCATTGATCCGAGAAATGGCATCATTTACGCATCGTACATTGACATGGGTACATTTAGAAGCGCTGATCAGGGATTAACCTGGAAACAGCTATTTGCAGGGGGGCACTTCGCAGGAGGAAATCCTGAAACGGTGGCGGTGAATCCACGAACAGGAGAGGTATTTGTGAGTGTTGAATCTGGCACCACACTCTCAAGCATTAATTACGGTTTAAGCTTTTCAAAAACGTTGGACGCTAAAGCATATCATATTGCGTTTGATCGAGACGGTGTAGCCTATGCAGCGACAAACGGTGGTGTGTTTGTTCGCACCGGGAAACAGTGGTCGCCGATCGGTGATATTCGGTCTGTAAGGGCGATTGCAATTGTTTCCGATTCGTTATTTGCGGGCAATGAACAGGGTATATGGCAATGGAAGTCAGGGCAGTGGAAATTACTTTTTTCGTTGTCGGGAATAATTCCTGGTGGTCTTTCCGCGCCGCCATCAGGAGACCGGCTGCTTGTCGCAACAAATATGAGTATTTATCAGTGGGATGGAAAACTTCTGACACCACGTTACACAGCGCACGATCTTCAGTCAATGAAGAATGTAGGAACCATTGTTTATGTGAAGAGCAGATCAAAGGGTCTATGGCGTTCAACTGATTTTGGAACGACGTGGGCCGACGTAACCGGAGGCGTATACCAGGATGGGTACGAGCGTGGATTAATTATTGACCCGAAAAATTCAAATATCGTCTATTACGGCGCGAAATGTATGGGTGTTTTCAAGGCCGACGTTTCACGACGCTAGTATTGTGAGCCAGCGCAACCGTGCCTCCCATGAGAGCAAAAAGTATCCAATTCACTGCCGTTGACTGCAGTACGTTGTCGGCAACTGCCATAACAAGAAAAGCAACCACCACCGCAGTGACGGCTACATAAGTTTTTTGAAGAATGAGATCATGGGGTCGGTGCCACAGCGCGCGCAAAAGCACGCTCAATACGCTCACATAAAACGCCGCATAGAGTAGTAAACCCGGATACCCCAACTCTATCGCAAGGCGCAGATAGTCATTATGCGCCTCGAGCGCGAGCAGATCGGTTTCATATGAAACGGTAGTTTTTCTCAAAGCGGTAAAATTGCCGAAACCATAACCGAATAGAGGAACAGCGGAAAGTTTTCCGCGCATCTCAAACCATACTCTTTTCCTCCAATCAAACGAACTTGTTTCCTCATCTTGAAAGGTAATGCGTTGTAGTGCCGGTAATTGGCTGATGGGTGAGGGGAGAATACTCGGCGCACGAAATAGTACAAAGAGGGCGCTCAATATGAGAAAGAAAAAAAAGAGCGTCATGCGCGCATGATAACGAATCCCATACACAAACCCCACTATTGCAGCGCCTATCCATGCTCCCCGCGTATATGTACCGATAAGCAGCGGGATGAGCAATGCGAGAGGGAGCCACGGAATTCGGGAAGAATACAGAGAATGCGCACGCAGCACAATGTATAAGCCAATCGCGAGCACCAGCCCAAACGCAAACGAATTCGGATGGCCGAATGTGCCCAGAAGCCGGTCGGAAACCGATGCCGCATAACCGGTGTTCGAAAATAATTGATAACACGCCACTATTACGGGAACGATAAACGCCGCGCTCAATGCGGTGGCCAGCGAACGATAATGGTTGATGCTTGTGACGTACGCGTACGCAATAACAAATACAATCCCCAAATTTGCCAATTTTATGAATTCTTCAAGCGTGGCGACACGATCGATGCTCTGATATCCGCTTGCAATGGCCACAAGGAGTAACGAAGAGAAGAGCACGATGGGTGTCTTTGGAATTTTTCTCACGTGTGTGAAGATATACCATGTGCCCCACACCAAAAGACTTACCCCAAGCACCGATGATATGTTGAGTGGTACGGGTGCGGGAAAGATTATATAACTACCGAATATATCGAGCACGGTGCGGATTGCGAATAACGCGAGGAGAAAACCGCGAGGATAGAGAAAAGCAAGCGGGGAAACCAAAAATAGCAGTAATACCACGATAAATGAAGTAGTCGCGGGGGAGAACAATACATACGCTCCCATGACAATAGTGAGCGCAACACTCACACCGATAAATGACCATGGAACGCGGGATAGGATATTTTGAGACCGTTTCATAAAGATGATATACACATATCATATTATCCCATACGAGCACAAGCGAACATGCGTATTCTCCAGATTAACAAATTTTATCACGAAAGCGGCGGTGCGGAACGCTACCTTTTTTCGCTTTCCCATCTATTGGAAGCGCATGGCCATACAGTCATACCTTTTGCGGTGCATGAAAAGCAAACGAAACAGAATGCCTTCCAAAAATATTTTATCTCACCCATCAATACCGACCGCGTGTCGTTCGGATGGGGGGGAATGCGTACCGCAGGGAGATTCTTGTGGTCGTTTGAAGCGGCAAAAAAGTTGGATGCGTTGCTTACCGAGTACCCTGTTGATGTCGCGCACCTTCACAACATTTATCACCAAATCTCCCCTTCAATCCTTCCAGTCCTCAAGCGCCATGGCGTCCCGGTCGTGATGACCTTGCATGATTTCCACCTCGTATCGCCGGCGTACAATCTCTATGCGCACGGAGGGCTTTGCACGCACACCCGACGCGCTTCATTGCTACACGCCGTTATGCATAGGTGTGTGAAAGAATCGCGCGTGGCGAGTGCATTGTGCGCCGCTGAACTTTCCCTGCATCGCTTTATGAAAATCTACGAACGAGGCATTCAGCACTTCATCGCCCCCAGTCAGGCGGCGCTGAATCTGTATGAAGAATGGGGGTGGCGGCCTCCCCGCGCCGTGGTCGTGCCGAACTTTGTCGATCTGCATGCATGGCATACTTCTCCACCGCGTGTAGGAAACGTACTGTTCGTGGGAAGGCTTATTCCCGACAAAGGAACGCGAATTCTCGCACAAATTATTGGACTTCTTCCCGATGTACGTTTTACTATTGTGGGAGACGGGCCAGACCGGTCGTTTATCGAATCCCTGTCCCGCACACATGCGAACGTAATGTACCGTGGCCCACTTTCACTCTCACAGATTCAAGACGCATATCGGCAATGCGGTGTGGTGATCATGCCCTCGCTCATGCAGGAAATATGCCCCATGGTGCTTTTGGAGGCATATGCAGCTGGGAGGGGGGTAATTGCATCAGAACATACAAGTTTTAAAGAATTTATCAAACCCAAAACAACCGGCATCTTGGTATCGGCGGGAGACGCGTACGGGTTCGCTGGCGCGATCCAACAAATTATAGACGATCATGCTGTTCTTGCTCGTATGGGAGAGTATGCACGAACGTGCGCAGAGACTCGCTATTCGGCTGATATCCATTACGAAAAAATTATTGAACTGTACACCTCCACTCTTACACCATCAAAATCAGAATAATTCGGCATACCCATTCCCCACAGCCCTTTTCCACGTGTCGTACGCGTGGTTTTCTTTTACGCGCCGCACGCTGCTTTGACATGCCCGATTTGTTCATGTTACATTATCTGACTTCATAAAATGAACGAATTTGAATATTCTATGGTAAAAAACAATGGAATCAAGCGAATATTGTGCTTGTGCAAGGGTAATATTTGCCGCAGTCCGATGATGGAAGCAATGCTCAAAAATGCCTTGAATCGTGCGGGAAGGATGGGCATAGCCATAGAATGTGCAGGCATCAAAGAGGAGGCAAGGGAAGGAATGCCGGCTGACATGCATGCAATTGAAGTACTTCGCGCGAGAAACCTCGACCTTAGCACCCATACAAGTCGTTGGGCGGGCGATCTTGATTTATCGCAGTATAATCTATTTTTGTGCGCCGCGCCGCAGGCTGCGAATTGGCTGCGCGCGCGGGGAGTGGCAGGAGCGATCGACGTCATTGATATCCCCAACCCATGGGAATTGGGGAAAGAAGCGTTTACGTATGCAGCTGATCTCATCGAGCGTGAATTGCCTCGTATCATCAAGAAATACTGTTACCCCTCCCCGGACTCATACTTGGATACGCGACCATACACGGGCAGGCCTCTGGTGAGCATTGCCATGCGCACGTACCACAATCGAGGGAGATTCTTGGCGCGGGCCGTTGAAAGCGTTATGGCACAAACTTATGGACACTTTGAATTGATAATTCTGAATAACGGTTCAACTGACAACACGGACGAGGTTGCCGAGAAATTTGCCGAGCAGGATAAACGCGTTATTACGATAAAAAACGAATCAACCGAATCGTTTCCCGTCGTATTGAATCAAATTATTAACCTCGCATCCGGCAAGTACGTCGCTTTTCTTAATGGCGATGATTATTGGCAGGAACCAAACAAATTAGCGCGACAAGTCGCGCATTTGGAATCGCACCCTGACTGCGTGCTCACCGGAAGCCGCCAGCTTGATGTGGGGCAGGACGGATGGCCTCGCTATTTTAATGCGTTTTCCTGCAATGACCGTGAAATACGAAGCCGCATATTCGCCGCAAATCAATTCGCTTACGGAAGCGTTGTTGCACGTCTCGGTATAATCAAGCGCGTCGGCAGGTTTGATCCCATGCTTCCGACCGCATCGGACCTTGATCTCTGGCTAAAGCTTGGCCGCGAAGGTTCGTTTCACAATGTGCCGCACTATTGGTTTGCGCGACGCATGCACGGCGACAACTTGGGTGAAACACGCCGCCGAGAGCAGGTGCGTGAACACCTGGCGATCATTACGCGCTACCGACGCTTTTACCCTCATTATTATCGTGCAGTTTTTTCCTTGTCATCGCTTATTTTCCTGCTCTCTATGCCTTCAACGATGAGACGCTTTATGCGTGCGTGCAAGAGAATATACAACCAAATTATCTTTAAAGAATCATTTTTGTTCCACAATAAATCAATTAATCGCGGAGAAGCACGACACTGTGGACAAATCGGTTTTTGACATTCTCATCATTTTAGAGCAATATGTTATTTCTTCTAAATGCACGTAATTAAGTCACCTTTGTCCAATCCCATGCTCGGGACATGACGCGGTATCTTTTTAGCTTTGGCGCAGGGCTGAAAAGGAATACGCAGACATGCAGATACTATGCGCATAGCAATGATCGGACAAAAAGGGATTCCCTGCACAGGCGGTGGGATTGAGCGAAATGTAGAAGATTTGAGTGTGAATATTGCCGCTCTTGGGCATGATGTAATAGCTTATACACGTCCTCACTACACAGACCCTGCACGTATCTCGTATCGCGGGGTTACGTTGGTATCCCTTCCCTCAATTCACTCCAAGCATCTTGACGCGATCGTGCATACTTTGATATGCACGTTTCACGCGATAATAATACAGAAAGTGGATATTATCCACTATCACGGTGTCGGGCCGGGCTTGTGCGCTTTCATACCACGCATACTCGCACCGCATATTCGAGTGGTCGGTACATTCCACTCCGAAGATTGGAAACACCAAAAATGGAGTTGGTTTGCGCGCTTAATGCTACGCATGGGTGCATTCATGATGGCGAAGTGTGCGCATATCACAATTGCCATCTCACATGCCATTCAGAAAAGAATAGAACGCACTACGGGAAAACAGGCCGTCTATGTCCCTTACGGAGTAAACGTACGCGCTACCACCCCTTCTATCCGTAGCCTGCATCCTTTTGGACTCAATCCAAGAACACCCTACATCCTTGTTGCTTCACGCTTTGTACGTCATAAAGGAATTCATGAGGCGATCAGGGCCTTCATTCGTTTGAAGGAATCAGTTGCTCCTTCGTCAAAGCTGAATGCACTCAAACTCGTGCTTGCGGGAGGCGGTGCATTTACGGATTCTTATCTCCGTGAGTTAAAAAGAATTGCAAAAGGAAGCAAGGACATTATATTCACCGGGTTCCAAAACGGTAAAACACTCGACGCACTTTTTGCGCACGCCGCACTATTCATATCACCTTCCATTACCGAGGGGAGATCTATTGCCTTATTGGAAGCCCTTGCGTGGGGCACACCCGTTGCGGTAGCCGATATCACGGAAACCCGTGAATTTATGGGCTCCACCGATATAAAAACACGTATAGGCATTCGTTTCCGCGCCCATCATCTCCCATCGATGATTGATGCCATGCGTTATGCGGCTACGCGAAGAAGTCAGGCACGGTGCATGGGACAACGTGGTAAAGACTTCGTGGCGTCACACTATGAATGGAAAAAAGTTGCGAAAACAATAGACGACCTCTATGTACGCATCGCTACCGTTCCCCAACAACAAAGCAACGTTGCCATTGCGACGGAATATTAACTTCACGTGTTATATATTTTGAGACAGTAGAAAAATGTAATCCAAAGGGTTTCACACGGAACGACCCCGGTAGGAGAAGCTTCGCTTCACTACGGGGCATGCGCGGACACCGGCCGCAATAATCAGCGTATAATCCTCGTGTGGAGCGCGTATGCGGCCCAAGACGCCTGAATGACGCGGAATTGTTCTATATTCTCAATATACAGGACTTACGCAGTAACTAATTTCAGCTTATTGAAAAGCAAATCTACCTTGTAAGGATTGAATCTGTATTCCCGCCGCAATCGGTACCATGACTTCTCGGTGCGCTGTCGTTGCTGTTCAAGGAGGATAAAGCTCATAAGGCAGAGGGTGATGTGAGCGGTTTGTGCTCGCAGCGATCTCGATTCACATTCTTCGAATCCCAGCTTGTCGTAGAGCATGCGGAACATGGTTTCGATGATCCATCGTGTTCGGTATGAAGCGAGAATCTCTGACTTGGATATTTCAAGGTTGTTCGTGGCGAAGTACTTCTTGCCGTGTCTGACAATCAGTACCGTAAGGTTGCCATCGATTATGCCTTGTTCCATCCAGTAGGGATTCCGTTTCGAGAACTTGAGCTGTGTACCGTTGAACTTCCGGTTCTTTTTCAACTGGGTGTAAAATACCCATTTGTATTTCATCAGACGCTTCAGAATCTTTTTCGCCGAATAGTAACAATCAAACGTAACGTATTTTGGCTGTAATTTCAGGAAATTCCGTGCATATGACAGAAGCTCCAATGCTAAACCAATCTTGGTCTTACCGTCGTCCTTCCATATCTTAAACGCCAGTGGTATGGTTACGGTGCCGTTGCTCCAGGCGAGTACGACGACATTCAGTCCAAGAACGCTTCTGTTCTTTTTCGAGCAAAACACCCATGCGAGATTTTCAATGACCTTTGCAAATGACTTGTCGATGACCGTATCGTCGATGATCAGATAGCCGTCACGAAGCTTGCCAACGATTCTCAAGATCAGGCTCAAGAGGAGTGTTTGCCATTTGAGCTTGTCATCATTGAGAATCCTTGAGAGGCGATCGTGCGACGATCCGACGACCCTCGACATCGACACGCAGGTGGCAGTCTCTGCCACTGCCAGAAGACCTTTCAGGTAGCTCGCAATACGTAAAGGCATAGATTTCTGTTTTTGTTTACCTGTCCAGTTTTCACTGGAGGATGGGAACCTTTGCCTTTATTTTAGCATTATTTTGAAGGTGCGTAAGTCCTGAATATACTAAAACACGCCCCGCATAATGCGGGGCGGTGTTGTGTTTGCGGATGCATCAGATGTGTTAACGGTTCAATTGATCCAAGATGTTTTCGTCATCAGGCCCCATGGAGTAGATCGTGTCGCCATTGAGCACATAGATGCGCTTGGCCGTTTCGTCCGGGAAAAGACCGCGCAAGTCGGTAAACACGGGACTGGTGTATTGCGCGACCAGTGTACCGTCGTCTTTTTTGATGATAACCACTCTCCGCTGAGGCGCATCCAGAAGATAAAGGAGGGGAGAATTCTCTTTTGTCGCGATCGCCGTCACGCGCTCAAGCGGGGGTCTGATACTCTCAACCGCGAACGGCTCGCGTTTCCCTTGCGTCAGCTTGACGATGTCGTGATCGCTGAAGGTAACGTAA
>Ga0209541_10007594_pt1 | contig 18182 bp, 15 predicted proteins | sample RifCSPlowO2_01_FD_184027 | JGI IMG/M metagenome (GOLD analysis project Ga0209541, IMG submission 184027) | Groundwater microbial communities from Rifle, Colorado - Rifle CSP2_plank lowO2_0.1 (SPAdes) (version 2) | ecosystem: Environmental > Aquatic > Deep subsurface > Groundwater | place... | reverse complement strand
ATACTCTTCTCAACCGGACTCTGGAATGTTTTCCGAATAAAATCTCCGCTCCACCATGGTCCGTCAAGAACAATATCATTTTGTAAATCATACGCAGCAGCACGTTGGATGTTTTGAAAATCTTCAATCGTAACATTTGGGTTTGACTCTCGGTACGTTAAGAATGCTTGAGCCACTTCCGGGGCAAAGTTGCTCTTGACATACGAGGTGACGTTCTTGTTGTAGAGTTCGTAAAAATTCTCTTTATCTTCTCTGCCTTTCTCTCCGCTATCCCAGATCGTTCGGATTTCATACGTGTCTCCCTCTGTCTTAACCGCTTCACGCCTGACATAAAGACCGGTCACTGCGTCCTGCTCAATATATGATTTACCGGCAATTGCAACGCGTTCAATGCCCGTCGCCGGATCAATAACGCGAGTTCCCTCAACACAATCTCCTTTGCTACAGATTCCTGAATCACAAGTTTTGTTTATCGTCGCCGTCCCGTGGAGGTTTTTGATGACCGTAGCAACCCCTCCGCCGTCGGGAGTACACTGCGCAATTTTTTCTGGAGCAAGTTGGATAAACCCAAGCCATTGCTTTGCCGGTGTCACCTTTTGTTCAAATCCGCCGACCGGGGCGGGAATATAATCCGGAAGGAACTCTTCGGGGAGAACACCGATGAGAATTTTTTGTGCCGCTGCCGCATCGTCACACTCCCTGCTCTCCCGTCTTTCGGCAAAATTACGAGAAACCGCATCGCGGCAATTTTCGATAACGACACTTGCATTGCCGGACTGAAGTGCTTCGAGAATGGGGAGGTACTTTTGCTCTATCTTTTTCCTCGACTCTTCTGCCGCAGCCAGAAGTTTCGGTATCGCGGCGTCTGCTTCGCTACGTAGATTTTCCGGAAGTTTTGCTCTGTATTTGGCTGCTTCACTTTCATTTCCGGCAATCTTCGCGTTAATGTAGTTTTCGTAGTTTGTATAGTTGGTTGTGACAGCAACTGCAACTTTCGGATTCCAACTCTTGAGATCACTAAGTACCTGATTTGGATTAACGCATGCTACACCGGGAGTTTGCTTACATTTCTCCCACTCAAATTTTGCGTTTGCATATTCAACAAAATATTTATTTTGAACATGGTCGGTAAAATTTTCATCTAACGCTTTTTTATCTCCGTAGAGTCCCCCTGTTTCAATAAATGCCTTGTTCATTGCCAGTTGATATCCACTGCACCCTATCGACCCAAAGCTTGCCCCGCTTCCGACCTTACACTGTTCATATAATTCTTTTTTTTCAAAATATTCCCCAATGGCAAGTTGAGCTTTCAATGGCTGACTTAATTTGGCTTTTTGAACAGAGTTGAGTATTCCAAGATTACTCAGCGCTTGATCTTGGCACGATGTACTGTTCGCATTTGGCTGCCCCATGCACGTCTCAAATTTTTTCTGAGACTCTGCCAGTGCGTTTTGTTTTTTTGCATACAAATCAGCCAAACGCTCATTAGTGATTACATAGTACCTGCCTCCCAAAACGAAATATTCACCTCGTTCAAGTTTATTTGCTTCTGTTCTTGATATTTCCTGACGTGCGTACTCAGGAATAGCATTGGTATCCGGCACACAATATGCTTGGCCAGTACAATCTATCCATTGGAGAAATCCTCCGGAGCCTTTTCCACAGGCATAGTAATGATCCACGCCTCCCACAACATTACCGATAACAATCGATCCCTCACTGCGTCCGCCGCAATTTCCTCCCGCCGAAGTGTCTGCCCCTGCTGCCAACAGTTCTTTTTTCTGCTGCTCTTCAAACGGTACACTCTGTACAGCCTCCTGCGTTTTTGATCCTTCATACCAACTCGGTTTATATTTTTCCGTAAGATTTTCTTCGGTGACTCCTACATCGAGTGCTGTCAAATCAATATATTCCCCTGTTCCGCCATCACACCCGTAAATGTGATGTGCCTCTCCGATGACAATTGCTCCTGCGTCAATTCCACCACAACCCTTATTTCCCCGTTTCAAATCCGGTAGCGTTGGGGTTTGCGGAGGTTGCGGGGTTTCAACCGGAACTGGGGTTTCAGGTGTCATTTTTTCAGATTCTTTCGGAGTTGTACTAGGAATAACAGGCTCAAGAATCTCTTCTTTCCGGCACATACGTAAATCCGCTCCGGTAAAACCAGCGCAAGGGTCTATTGGGGTTGTTGGCTGTTGGGGCTCTTCAGCCGGTTCCGGCTTTTCTGGTTTCTCCGGCTTGGGTTCTCGTTTCTCATCGCCTTTATACGATCCGCCCGTTGATTCTTTTGGAACCCACGCTAAACTTCGAATATCAAACGTCTGATTCCGCACACTTTGTACTACAAAAACCATGCTGGTGGAAAATACGACAAGTAGTAAAAGAGGGAGAAGGTGAATGATGCCACGTTGACTATTGCTTTCTATAAAGAAATGTATCAATCGTGAGGATTTTTGGAATGAAATGTGAAATTTCCTAATGTTAATAAATACTGCAACCCGGGCAAGAATAATTTGCATGCGCAAAAAACTCGACATTATCGAGCTTCCCTATTATTACTATGGATAACAAATGTAATCATGTCAAGAACGTGAAAACTGGGGGTTGACAAATTTAAAAGTTCTTATCAAACTGTGAATAGAGTATGAAAAAGAAACGCAGTCGACGCACACACCACCGCGCTAGAGTTGTCCGAACCAAACCATCAGAGAATTATCTTGTTGTTGTACGAAGCTGGATGCTCGTGGTTCTTTTTGCCATTATGCTTGGCGTTGGAGCGGTGGTGGGAACCTTCCTCAATACTCAGCTCAACGTTTCCTCTCCTCAAGTTGCAGGTGTTGAAGTAGAACTTAAGTAACGCATAACCCTCTTTGTTTTGATATAATTCCCATAGTTACGGGCCTGTAGCTTAGTTGGTAGAGCGCCGCATTCGCATTGCGGAGATCACCGGTTCGACTCCGGTCAGGTCCACAAAAGGGCCCGTCGTATACCGGTAGTATGACTCCATGGCATGGAGTAGAAAGGGGTTCGATTCCCCTCGGGTCCACTTATTTGAGAAACGGACGGGGATCGACGGAAACACCGTTTTTGCGTACTTCAAAATGAAGATGCGGACCACTTGATCGACCAGAGGAACCCAGCTTCCCAATAATTTGTCCTCGCGCGACCCTATCTCCCGGAGCAACATAAATTGCACTCAAATGAGCATAAAGAGTTGAAAGTCCATTCCCATGATCGACAATTATATGCTCTCCATACCCATACCGGAGATATTGCACAACGCTCACAACCCCTGCATCTCCCGCAGCCACACCAGGAAGTCCAGGATTTGCGATATCAAGCGCCATATGATACCAAACCGGATACTGTGTGATCATTCCTCCTACCGGCCAAACAAACTGGCCAGTACCACCTGCGGCAATTGGAGGTAATGCTCGTATAATTGCAGGAGCCTGGGGTTGAACTCCATCGGGCACAACGAGTGTTTGCCCTACGTTAAGTGCAAAGGTATCAAGATCAGAAAAATCATTAAACGGAAAGTTGACGATTTTCTGGGCTTCAGTTTTATATTTTTTTGCAATGCTATAGATAGTTTCCCCTTCACGAACCTTGTGCACAATTCCGGTAACAGGAGGAATTTTTAATTCCTGACCCACACTCAAACTATCTCTTTTTAGATCATTCGCCCATTTTATTGTATCAATTGATACTGCAAATTTTTCTGCTATTTTAGCAAGCGTATCTCCTCCTTCAACGGTATAGGTAATTACTTGATCGCGCGGTTTTTCAGAAATCTGCGTTTGCACGCCGTATTCCGTCAAATCAAACGACGAGAGTGCTGCTGAAGGAGGTGTAAACTCAGCAAGTGCCGCAGGGAGTCCTCCTGGATAGGTACGAGCCAATATTGGACCTCCCATAACACCAACAGCAAAGAGAATGCTTAACGAAAAATAGAGAAATGGTCGCTGGTATGTTCCACGACGAGCCATGAGGATTTCCACGAGACTATCTTTATTCGTTTCAAACCAATGGCCAAATCGCGAAAGTTTCCGTTCGAGGTATACTCCCCACCCTCGTAACCACAAAACAACATCGTCTTTAAAACCGACAAAATATTTTTTCATTGGGATAAGTCGGAGGGTAACACAAACTTTACCCCTTTGCGAGGCTTTCGAGGAATTCTTCGTTGCTTTTACTTTTAGAGAGTCGCTCGATAAGCATCAGGGTACGTTCTTCGTCGGATAGAAGCGAGAGCATATGTCGAAGTGTCGTTACTTTTTTCATCACTTCTTCCCCTAAGAGAAGTTCGTCGTGGCGTGTACCGGACTTGCCTACATCTATTGCCGGAAAAACACGACGTTCCTGCAAAACGCGTGAAAGAGTGAGCTCCATGTTTCCTGTTCCTTTAAATTCTTCATAAATAAGGTCATCCATGCGACTCCCCGTATCAATAAGTGCTGTTCCGATAACCGTCATCGACCCCCCGCCTTCAACACACCGAGCTGCTCCTAAGAATCTTTTTGCAGGATAAAGAGCGGCTGGATCAAACCCTCCGGATAACGTTCGGCCGCTTGGATTAACAACAAGGTTGTATGCCCTGGCAAGTCGTGTTATTGAATCGAGAAGAATCACTACATCTTTACCCATTTCAACAAGTCGTTTCGCCCGATCCAAAGAAACCTCTGCAATACGCGTTTGTTCAGCTGGTGATTCATCGAAGTTGCTGGCAAACACTTCACCTTCAACCGATCGACTGATATCAGTAACCTCCTCCGGTCGCTCCCCGATTAACGCCGCCATGAGGTGTACTTCTGGGTAATTCTTTGAAATTCCTGCAGCAATTTCTTTCAGTATTGTTGTTTTCCCGGCTTTTGGAGGGCTGACGATTAAACCCCGCTGACCAAATCCAATCGGTGCAACCAGATCAATCATGCGCGTCGAAAGCGGTGCCTGACCTGTTTCAAGTTTGAGGTGTTTATTGGGGTATATGGGGGTAAGATCCTCAAATTTTGCCCGTGTCTCCATCTTATCAGCTGAGACTTCATTGACTTTTTCTACTTTGAGAAGCCCCCAATATCGCTCGTTATCCTTTGGAGGCCGGGCTTGTCCTTCGACCATATCACCATTACGAAGTAAAAATCTGCGGATTTGCGACATGGAAATGTAAATATCCTTTTCACTGGGGGTGTATTTAGGGCGGAGAAATCCATGCCCTTCCGGCATTGTATCTAAAACACCACGGACTGTTTCGGTGGGAACGTCAATATCCGGCGTATGATTACCGTTTGGAAAATTTCCTCCGCCAAAATTTCTTTGTGGCCTTCGGAAGCCAAAATTTCTCGGACGCGGCACATACCCTGGCCTTGCTTGTGTTTCTTGCGTTGCTGGTGTTGCTACTTTCGGACCACCGACAAAATCCTCGACACTCGCTTCGGATGCGTCGCTTTTAGTATCCTCAACTATTGGAGGTGGACTTTGTACAGATGATTTTTTCGTGGCTCGAAAAGCCATAGATGTGGAAATGGAATTATATGGAAATCAAAAAACTTCGAGAGGGATAAACTTCTCTGGTTGCTCTGCATTAAACCACGTTCACCGTTTCTTGTCAATACCCTTCGACTTTCGCTCAGGGCAAGACATCAACCTGATAGATAACCGTCTCACCAGACCGAAATGCTTCGTATCCGAGAATTGAAAATTTCTCTTCGTTAAGATTTTGATACTTTTCCCGTTCGAGGGTGCCGACAACAACATAGAGAACGTTAAATTTACCGAGTAGTTCTCGCGTAAGATCAGTATTATCCGCTTCGTAAATCAAGCGCACAATCTCGCGCCTCGGCGAGACTACATCGTAACTTCCTCGCCACAGCCATTCATGAACAGCCCACCCAATAACCGTCGGACTACCGGTAAAGGCAGAAAAACGGGCGTAATCCGTATAACTATCCCCATCTGCCTCAACAAGTATTATTTGGTCACTGGGTTCTGTGTTCTGAGTTCTTAGCCACTGTATGGCAGCATAATCATCAGGATATTCCCGTTCCAACCAGCTCAGTCCGTAAATTCCTTCATAATTTTTCAGGCTGTTAAAGTAGCTCCGGACGCTAAATATTGGATATATGGAAACTAACAAAAGTTGGGGGATAAGAAATACGAAAAAAAGTTTTTTCCGAATCTTCACAATTACATATGCAGCAATAATTGAAAATATAATAAATGCCTGATAGCCGAGTTTAAACATTGTGTTACTTCGAAAATGCGCCGGATATATATCTTTGAAATAAAAAAATTCAGGGAAAATAATCAGTGCCAAAGAGAATATAAAGAACACTTTTAGTATTCTCTCGTTTAGATTACTCTTTTGCTTTATATGTGAGGTTTCAGAAAAAAATAACCAATACCCGCAGTAAAGAAAAAATCCCCATAGGAGCATCATCATCCACAGCGGTGACCGCTGACATTTTTCAATCGTTTCAAAAATAATAGGACCGATTTTCGTATTTTGTAAAAACGCCGGCGGACAGTTCACTGCAAGACCATTAACGAAAGAGTCAAAATGAAAAAGGAATGGTAAACTTGTGACTATTGCGGCAATTAACACAGTGACTATAGCGCTCCCCTTCTCATACAACCGACCGATAGAGCGTATGATGGTGACGATCGCAAACAAACCAAAGTAAATTGGGCCGTCTAAGGCGTTGGTCATAAGGAGAATTCCGCACAAAAATCCATAAAAAATAGCATTTCCCTTTTGAATAAGAAGGGCTATAGCCAGAAGCGTAAACGGAATGGAGAGTACATGGCCATGGACGTCTGATACGACAAAGGAGTAACTGGGAAATTCATGAATTGTGAACGGAATAAAACGGGTTGCATTTGCATACCAATACGTATTTAATCCCTCTATTGTCCAACCAATATTCCAAAACGGTGCGACATTGTCTCCTAAATACCCCTTAGTAAAGGCATAGATTGTCTGCATGTTCCCTGCAAAAGTTACGAGAAATGCAGTTAATAACCCACCCCAAATTTTTCCGGTCAACTGCTTCCCTATTGAAAAACTCATGGTGAAACAGAAGGCAAAAATCGTAGCGAGCATGAGATTAAATGTATACGCAAGGCTCTGACCGGACAATTTCGTTAACACCGCAGTAACAAGATGCCCAAAATAATAGTAATTAACAGGATCTCCCGCATACCACATATCCGGAGGGGGGAAAACCTGCCTGCCGGCAGGCAGGTATCCGGAGTTGAGAATTGATTGCATGAAGCCAAAATCCATGAATTTCTCGAGTCCCCGGATAGACGGCTCATGCGCTTTAACCCAGGTCCAAAAAAGTAGTGCAAAAAAGAAAAAAAATTCTTCAAAAAGAATTAAACGGTTCTTTTTTGAAGCTTTTCCATGGAATCGAAAACTCAAAAGAAATAGAGCACCTAAAGAAATGAGAGTCGTTACATTAGTAAATGGGGCAATCTTCAGAGTTCCCAACACATAGACAACCCAAGATACAAGTGCGATCCCCACTGCTTTACCAAACAAATACCCTTCATCAAACCAGGATGAAAAAAGTCTTCGTGTCAGAGGGTATGCAGCTGCACCAAAAAGCAGCAGTGTCCCCCACCACCGTACAACAATCCAAAAATCCGACAGAGGCATATGGAGAGATTATACCTCGTGTTACAATAATGCACATGGCAAAAAGAACAGAGTGGTTGATCTTGGCTTCTATACTTGTTATTGGAGCTTTATTCCGTTTTTACAATCTCAATTGGGATCAAGGACACTATTTTCACCCTGACGAACGAAATATAGCAGTTGCAGTAGGCAAAATTCGCTTTTTTTCCCAAATGAATCCGGATTTTTTCGCGTACGGTAGTGTTCCTGTTTACCTTTACCGATCAGCCGCGGATATCGTCGTAAAAATAACCGGTGATGTTGATTGGACGAGAGACTGGGGAAAAATAAATCTTATTGGGCGGCATTTCTCCGCGCTCTTTTCAACAATAACAGTTCTTCTTGTATACCTCTTGACCCGAAAAATTCTCATACCCACCGCAGCACTTGTTGCCGCATGGGTTACTGCAACAACACCGATACTTATTCAACAAGCGCATTTTAGTGTTACTGAAAGCATGCTCGCATTCTGGGTAGTACTCCTCACCTATCTCACTGTTCAAAGAAAAAATCCTATTATTTTAGGTTGCATGTTTGGGCTTAGTGTGGCAACAAAAATGTCTGCCTTAAGCTTCGGAATCATACCAATTGCCATGTTCATTTGGAAAAAACAAACCAAACGAATATTCATTTTTCTCCTGACTGCATCGCTTATCTATGGAATACTCTCTCCCTACACATTTTTGCGCTGGGATAAATTCATGGAATCGATGAACTATGAAGGCGGCATTATCACGGGGAAACTCCTGGTTGTTTACGTGTACCAATTCCTGCAGACACAACCATACCTCTACCAGCTCTCTCAACTTCCCTATACCCAGGGGTATGTTCTCGCAGGATTAAGCATTGCCGGATGTATTTTGCTTATCATAAACACTACAAAACACAAAAAATGGCCTATTGTAATGGTCTTTCTCTGGCCTTTACTCTATTTTCTCTACGTCGGGAGCTGGTTTACAAAATTCGTCCGCTACTTTGTACCTCTCTATCCCTTTTTATCTATTGCGGCGGCGTATTTTATTGCGAATCTTAATAAAAACATTAAGTGGGTATTCCTCGCAGTCCTTGTGATTAGTCCGTTTCTTCGAAGTATTGCATTTATGCATATCTATGCTTCCCCACAAACGCGAATTGCCGCATCCGACTGGATTTATGAAAACGTTGCGAAAAAATCCACGATACTCACGGAACATTGGGATGATGGATTGCCTCTCTCATTTTCTCCACAAAAAGATCCCGGAATTTACCAAACCCGACAGCTGACCATTTACGAGCCGGATAATTTAGAAAAAATTGACTACTATGCTGAAAATCTAAGTCAGGCAGACTTTCTGTTTATAAATAGTCGCAGGCTCTACGGAACGCTCATGCATCTATCCAATCGCTATCCTATTACAAGCAAGTACTACAAATTATTATTTAATGGATCTCTCGGATACAAAAAGGTGGCAGAATTTACCGTTTACCCCACCCTAAAACTTGGCTCTTGGGTATTTGAGTTTAATGATGACAATAGTGAAGAAAGTTTTCAGGTGTATGATCATCCTAAGGTATTCATTTTCGAAAATGTTGCTCACCTCTCAAAAGAACAATTGAAGACACAATTCTTATGAAAATCGCAATTATCGGCGGCGGATTTACGGGGTTATCTGCAGCATACGAGCTCACCAAACGCGGACATAACGTTTCCGTTTTTGAAAAAGAAAAAACGCTCGGAGGTCTTGCGTACGGATTCCGACAACCTAACTGGGATTGGCATCTCGAGGGCGGATATCATCATTGGTTCACAAATGATCATGCAATGCGTAAGCTCATTAAAGAGTTAGGCCTTTATGAAAAACTCATTATAAAGCGGCCAATTACGGCAAATTACTATAAAGGAAAAGTCTTTCAATTTGACTCTCCAGTACATTTATTTACCTATCCATATCTTTCACCGGTCGACAAACTTCGTACCGCTCTACTCCTCGCCCTATGTAAAGTAAATCCGTTCTGGAAACTGCTTGAGAACATAACGGCGAAAGATTTTTTTGTAACTATCGGCGGAAAACCAGCATGGGACGTGCTGTGGGAGCCTCTTATGTACGGCAAATTCGGCGAGTATGCCGATACCATTGCAGCAAGTTGGCTCTGGGCAAGAATTAAAAAAAGGACACAGCGTCTTATGTACATTGCGGGTGGATTTCACACGGTTGTTGAGGCATTAGTACAAGCGATCAAAAAAAACGGCGGAAAAATTATAGCCGGAAAAACACTCACCTCGATTCCTAAGGGGTTCGATCACACACTCCTGACTGTTCCAACGACGATTGCAGCAAAGCTAACGCCCGATCTTCCGATCCCGACCATACCTCATTTACATGCACAAACCCTTATTTTGGAAACCGATAAGCCAATACTCAAAGATGTCTATTGGCTCAATGTCGCCGACCGATCATTCCCCTTTTTAGCTGTTGTTGCTCACACGAACTTTATGCATTCTAAATATTATGGAAATCACCACATCACCTATTTCGGAAATTACCTGCCCCAAGGTCACCCATATCTTTCTATGACCAAAGAACAGTTGCTTAAAGAATTCATGCCATACATTAATAAAATTTCATCCGTCCAGCTGGCGGATCAAATTTCAAATTTTTATATGTTCGTCGGCCCGTTTGCTCAACCGGTTCACCAACTTCACTATTCACGTCGTGCACCTAAGTTAACAACGTCGGATAAAAAAATATTTTTAACTAACCTCGATAGTATCTATCCGTGGGATCGGGGAACAAATTACGCGGTGGAATTGGGAATCAAAGCCGCACTCTCCATGGGAGGTAGTTCGCCTGCCCAACAAACTACCCCCCATGCAAAGTACGCCGTATAATTTTTCTACTCAATACTGTTCAAGAAGATTGTCGTTGATGGATTGTAGCGCGGTAAAAATTGCTTGTCAAATATTTCAAAATTAAACGTGAAAAAGGAGCTATCTAATAGTCTAAATATACTATACTAGATTCAGAATTTTATTTGACAAGGAATGAAGCGGTTGTTAACTTTGTGGAATAGGTATCACTCCCTTTTGCCCAAACGGGACGATACCAAATATAAAAAGCATTACTACACGTAGCTCATCCCAATCGTGCTAGCGGTAGTGATGCTTTTTTAAAGCGTAAATACCGGCAAGTTGATGCCCTTTTGCTTGAGTTTGAGGAGTTGGTCGCGCACCTCTTTCTCAAATTTTTTTTGCTCTTCTATACGAGGCGACACGCGCTTGTCGCCCTGCCCCCCCAATCGTGCTAGCAGTTTTAGAATGTTCACTTTTAACTATTGTAAGCAGGTTCTCAAATGCTTGTCAAGTCCCATAGGAAATTATTGTAGGAAAAACTATAGTCCTGTAGTTATTTTATCGTTATTTACATTGCTAGTATGCACTAAAAACTTTGATGAGAATTTGTGTGGATAACTTGTGGGAAACAAATTTTTACTTGAGACGTGAAAAAAACAGTTGTCCTGCCGGAGTCTGGAGAACTTTCGTAACAACGATAGCAACATCGAGTCCAACTTTATCTTTTGCATTATCAACCACAACCATAGTGCCATCGGCTAAATACCCTACTCCCTGCGATCGCTCTCTTCCTTCGTGGGTGATTTTCATTGTTAATTCTTCACCGGGAACAAGAGCAATCTTCATTGCTTGCGCCAAATCATTTACGTTTAATACTTTCAATCCCTGAGCACGGCTAATCTGCGCAAGATTAAAATCAACAGTAATAATCGCACTATCCCAGCGTTTAGCAAGCGCCATGAGCTTGTGGTCTACTTCTTTTGCGTCCGGGATATCGTCACCGACTATTTTAACCTTCAAAAATGCGTTGGTCTTCTGCCCTCGTAGCCTTCCAACAATCTCAATCCCGCGTCTTCCTTTGGCTCGGCGGAGGGAGTCGGCGCTATCGGCAATATGCTGAACTTCTCCTAAAATAAATTGCGGAATAATGAGTGTTCCGATAATAAAACCGCTGTTGACAATAGGGAGAATCCTGCCGTCTATAAGAACGCTTGTGTCGACAAGAAGATATGGGCGGGAACCAAAATTCGGTTGTTTTTTGGCAACATTAGTCCGTCGGAACGGCCTCGTTGTTAATTGACCCAAGCTCGTAAGGTTTTTAGCAATTTCCCGAGCCAGTGTTTGCGTAAATGCTGCAGTTGGCTTTGTGAAAAGTTCCAATGCTTGTTTGCCTGAAGGGAGTTTTCTTCTGTGATTATTTCTCTTTTTCACGCACTCATTGTAGCATAATCATAGCCTGTTTGAGGTTGCGAACAGACTTGGGTGAAACGACTGTAGTAAAACCTAAACGCTTCGCTTCTTTCGATCGCTGATCTCCTGCTATGGCGCCCCGTACTTCTCCTAAAAGCCCTAACTCCCCAAAAGCAACGACTTTCGGGTTGAGGGGTAGATTTTTGAATGATGAAAGAATGGCTATAGCTACCGCTAAATCTGCAGCCGGTTCACTAATGTGCAACCCGCCGCTTACGTTAACAAATACGTCAAATGTTCCCAGCGGAATATTGAGGCGCTTTTGCAAAATAGCAACAAGAAGCTGTAAGCGATTATAATCAACGCCATTTCCTATCCGACGAGGGACTGCTAACTGACTTGGAACAACTAATGCCTGAATCTCTACTAGCATTGGCCTTGTCCCTTCCATAAGAACCGTGACAACGGATCCAGGAACATTTTTTACTCGATCTTGCAAAAATAGCGCACTGGGGTTGGTTACTTCCTTGAGTCCTTGTTCTATCATCTCAAAAATGCCAACTTCTTCGATGGGGCCGAAGCGATTTTTAAGAGTTCGGAGAATTCTGGCGTTGGCATACCGTTCTCCCTCGAGATAAAGTACAGTGTCTACCATGTGCTCAAGTACTTTAGGACCCGCAATTGCACCTTCTTTTGTCACGTGGCCGATGATAATAATAGGAATCCCTTGGGATTTTCCAAACGATATGAGAATCTCTGTACTATGGCGGATTTGCCCGACAGAACCAGACAAACCTTCAAGATCGCTCGAGGATAACGTTTGAATGGAGTCTATGATAACCAATTTTTCGACTATACTGCCAACAATAGATTCTACATTCGTTTCAGAGAGCACCACAATATTTTTTCCTTCAATTCCTAATCGCTTTGCCCGGAGCTTAATCTGTTCTGCTGATTCTTCTCCTGAAACATAAAGTCCGCCGATTTTTGCTAAAACATGAAGGAGAAGCGTTGATTTCCCAATTCCGGGGTCACCAGCAAGAAGGGTAACCGAGCCCTGCACAATCCCCCCACCCATCACCCGATCAAATTCGTCAAATCCACTCTTCAACCTATTTTTCTCAATATGTTTGACTTCTGATAATTTTTGCAGCTTAAAGTTTTGCTTGCCCGCCGAAGCTTTAGCGAAGGAGGGAGTTCTTGGTTCTTCTTTTACTGTCTCAACGAGTGAATTCCACTCTCCGCAATTTGGGCACTTCCCATACCACTGCGGCGTTTCATAGCCACATTGCTGACATACATATGAAGACCGAAGTTTCATTGGAGCTATTCTACACCAACAAAGAAAAATGTGTTATCGGTAGCCGATTGGCTTTTCTTTAAGTGCCATAGAGAGGCTGATTTTACGCTCGACGGGTTTAATTTCCTCGACAATACAGTCTATAACTTTCCCTACTTTTGGCTCTTCGCCGGGAGCGACTTTCGAAATATGAATAAGCCCTTCAATGCCCGGGGAAAGTGTGACAAAAATCCCATACGGAGAAACCCGTGAGACTGTCCCTTTGACCTCACCATCCTTTTCAAACATATCGGTCACATGCTCCCACGGATCCGGCAAAAGTTGCTTTAGGGAAAGGGTGAGTTTTCCGCTCATTTCATCAACGCCAATGATTTTTACTTTGAGACTATCCCCTACTTTAAGATATTGCCCTGGGTCGTCTACTTTTTCCCATGCTATCTCAGAAATGTGAATGAGCCCCTCAACATCGTGTTTTTTATCATCTTTGGTTACAGTAAATTTAGCAAATGCACCAAATGGGACAACACCTGTAATCGTTGCTTCAACTGCTTCCCCGACTTTTATAAGATCGATGAGCTCCTTTTGCCTCGAAAGTGCGGCTTCCTCACTCATTGCCCGCTGTGAAAATACAAGCCTATTCGTCTCTTTTTCAACTTCGACGACTTTAACCTGTATTCGGCGGCCGCTTGTTTTATCGAGCTGTTTTGAAAATGCACCGTCAAGTTGAGATTGCGGAATATATCCGCGCAGTCCGCCGTAGTCAACCAAAAGGCCTCCCCGAACGGGGTCTTTAACAATAACTTCAACCGGCACTCCGCTCTTTTGTTTCGCAACAAGATCTTTCCAGGATTTTTCAAAAATACTTCGTCGAAGCGACAACACTGACTGTCCACGGTCGTTTTCTGCAACAATTACCTGTGCGGCAACATGGTCACCGATTTTCAGTGCCATGAGGGTATCTTTGTAATTTTCGAGCTCCCGATCGATGACAACTCCCTCTGTTTTACCCCCGATATCGACGGTTATTTCCTTGGGAGAAACGCGGGTAATAGTTCCTTCAACCAGATCCCCTTTCTTGACGCCTTTGAGGTTGTATCCAGTTGCGGCCAGGAGTTCGTCCATGGTTTGGACGTTTTTTATTGTGGACTTAGGAGAAGATTTTGACTTTGCTTTCGCCATTCATTATTACCGCCTTTCGTAAGAATGGTTTATTATATTCGATTTCTTGCTTTTGTTCAACGAGCCGTAGTACCATAGCCCTGTTATGGAACCGGATTTGAGGCTAGTTCCCCTTAATGCAATAGAAAGACAAGAAGAAGGAGATAAAGAGCGAATTGAACGATTGGTCAAAGGAATGACTTCAACAGGCGTTATCCACGACCCCCCGATTGTAGCTGCGGGCTTAAACGGAAAAAAACTCATTCAACTCGATGGTGTCACCCGACTTTCCTCTCTCCCTCGTTTGGGATGCAGTCACGTAGTCGTTCAATATGTCGACTACAATGATTCCTCGCAAGTGCTTATAAAAAGTTGGGTGCATGTATCAAAAGTCAATCCTACGGAATTTGTCCGGCGCATCAAATCAATGAAAGGGGTTAAAACCGAAAATTTTCAGCTAGGGCTCGGGCTCACTCTCACCGGTCATCCGTTGGCCGCAGTAACAATAATTTTCCGAAATGGTAAGGGATTATCAGTTATCGGGAGTAGTAATCTTATCGCCAAGGTTCGTTTGATGAAACGGGTGGTAGATCTTTATGCCACTCTCATTGCGCGTGACCGCGAGGTTTCAATCGAAGGCATGACAGAACTCAAACAATTTTTCCAAAAACATCCGGAAAAAAATGTTGCCCTCTTTTTCCCTTCATTTGCCAGTCACGAAATTTATGCACTTATGAAAAAAAGTATTACACTTCCTCAGGGAGTTACGCGGCATATAGTCAATGGCCGCGTTCTTAACATTGATTACCCTATTAAAATGCTCCATAAAGACACACCAAATACCGAAAAGAGAAAATACTTTGAGAATTTTTTAAAAAATCTTCAGCTTCGCTTCTACGAGGAGTCAACGTTCGTCGTGGAGTAATGCTACTGCTTTTGTTTTATGAATAGTCCCGTCGGGATGGTGCGCCGGAGCATAAATCGTGTAGAGTTTCAGCGGAAGTGTGCCTGAAGTATTGATTACATTGTGTTGGGTTCCGGCAGGAACGATTGCGACATCTCCATCTTTCACCATATGTTCCTCCCCGGCAATTATGACTTTCCCCACACCTTCCTCAAATCGGAAAAATTGATCATTGTCAGGGTGCACTTCCATCCCGATCTCTTCTCCAGGCTGCAAAGTCATAAGAACAAGCTGCATGTGGGAGGCGGTAAAAAGCACCTGGCGAAAATAGGTATTTTGTGTGGTCAACTCCTCAATATTCCCAACATATCCGGTCATACATACTATTATAAACCTTTAAATCAACTTGACTCAGTTAAACCCTAAGAGTACCATTCGGCTAATTATGTTTACAAAAATGCTTCTTCTTAATTTTGAAGAAGGCAATTTTAAACCCCAATATTGGCACCGAATTGATAAAATTACGAAGCAAAAAGTGCTTCTCAAAGCCGACTCCCCTGACGTTAAAAAACACCTCAAAGATACCGACTGTTTGCTCCTTAAACTTGGCATGGGTGCGGATAAATCGCTTATCGATAGTATGCCAAAACTCAAATATATCGGCATGTACGGAACTGGTTTTGGACGTATTGATATGGCGTATGCTAATAAGAAAAGAATTATAGTATGCAATATTGCAGGATACGCGACAGAGGGTGTTGCTGAATTCGTATTTGGAGCCCTCCTTGAATACCTTCGAGAAATTTCCCGAGCCAAAACGCAAGCGGCTGGCGGTAGTTACTCAGAAGCAAGCTATACTGGCACGGAAATTAGCGAAAAAACGTTCGGAGTAATCGGATTAGGGCGAATCGGAAGTCGTGTCGCCGAACTTGCTTCAAAAGGATTTGACGCCGATGTTGTGTATTGGTCACACACAAAGAAAAATGCAGGAATCAAGTATATGGATATAGAAAAACTTTTAAAAACAGCTGATATTATTTCACTGCACATGTCATTTAATCCCCAAACTCAGGGATTTCTCAACGCGAAACGAATTGCGATGATTAAACCCGGAGCAATTGTTATTAACACAGCGCCAATGGAATTAGTCGACATCATTGCGCTTGAAAAACGACTAAAGAAAAACGATCTGACTTTCATTTTAGATCACTCCGACGAACTGAATTCCGCAGATGTGAAGCGATTGGCTAAGTACAAAAACTGCATTATGTATCCGCCGATTGGCTACACAACAAAAGAAGCAACGGACAGAAAACAGGAAATTTTTGTCGCCAACCTTGAAAATTTCCTCAAAGGCAAATCTACAAATAAAGTGAATTGATTTTCCCAACTCAGACGTCGTCACAGCGAAGGTTGTAGTGGATATGTAACTCCCTCATAGGTAAACTGGACGGGTTCCACCTTTTCAAAGTAGATAAATGGCACTTCATAAAAACGGATTTCTCCACCTATTTGCCTGCGGCGTGCTTCTTCCCGCATAAGACGATGTATTTTACTACCTCCATGTTGATTTTCGAGATATTCATCTGGCAAGTCATCAACACCTACTGTCAACGTAGTTGCGTATTCATCGCAATCAAAATATCGCGTTTTCCCAACACCTTGAATTAACGCTTCTGGTATTTGAAATGTGAGAACGAATAATGCCGGTGGACCGTCATGCAAGCTCCACTGCCCTCCTGCGCGACACCATTTTATAAAAGCTTCTGCCACATTCTTGTCTGGTGTTAAATTTGATCCACCACTGTATCCATCCGGTGGGTGAAGATGTTGCACGCCAAATAACCTACCCGTGGCCCGTGCCATTTCAAATCCAATCTGATCTGTAGAGTGATAGAGCGTTATCAAGCCTTCTTTTCCCATAAACAGCCGTATATTATACTACAGCAACAAAAAATCCCGCTTTTTAAGCGAGATGATGAAAAATACTGGATTCCCGCCTTCGCGGGAATGACAAAAACGCTTTTATCCTTGAGTCCCCCGGCCTCGACCTATCTTCCCGGATCCTTGCGGAACAGGTATTGTTGGCGCTGACGTGTTTCACTTCCCAGTTCGGAATGGAATAGGGTGGTTCCACGTCGCTCAAGAGACCGAAAGGCTCAAAAATAAAATAGTAAACGAGTAGTTGTGCACAAGGGAGAATCCAATAGAAATCCTTTTTCTGACTCTTTGTTCTCCGCAACTTTGACCGATTAGTACGAGTAAGCTAAATACCTTACGGTACGTACACTCCTCGCCTATCAAACCAGTAATCTACTGGTGGTCTAAAAGATTCCTCATCTTGGGGTGGGCTTGGCGCTTGAGATGCTTTCAGCGCTTATCCCGACCGGATATAGCTACCCTGCGATGCTAGCCCAAGGGCTAACAACAGGCACACCAGGGATCCGTCCCTCCTGGTCCTCTCGTACTGAGGAGAGCTCCCCTCAAGAATCAAAACGCTCGCACTGGATAGAGACCGACAATTTGTTACAAAGTTCTTGCTGGCTCCAATTCTTATTGGAACAGCTTAGAAATTTGGATACCCTTTATGGGTATAGTCTGCATGTCGCCATGCAGTTCGGACTATATCTTCCCCCTCTTTTTCCGTAAAAAGAGCGGGGTCTGACATATAGTCTCTGAGGGTTTCCGTCATTTGACGGATCTTCCCTGCTGATTATCTGCACCTAAAGATTATTACTTAAAAAGTACTTTAGGATACTCAGAGTTTCCAGCATATAGTCAGATTTATAGACAGCTCTTTATATAGTAATGTCAACTACTATAGGTCTACTGTCTTACGACGTTCTGAACCCAGCTCGCGTACCCTTTTAACCGGCGAACAGCCGGACCCTTGGGACCTTCTCCA
>Ga0209541_10007593_pt1 | contig 18183 bp, 23 predicted proteins | sample RifCSPlowO2_01_FD_184027 | JGI IMG/M metagenome (GOLD analysis project Ga0209541, IMG submission 184027) | Groundwater microbial communities from Rifle, Colorado - Rifle CSP2_plank lowO2_0.1 (SPAdes) (version 2) | ecosystem: Environmental > Aquatic > Deep subsurface > Groundwater | place... | reverse complement strand
TTTTTATAGAGGATAAAAAGTGCCACTAAGCCATTTTTGGCTGTTTTTCAAAAAAATCAAGCTTATCGTCGGTAAGTTGAAAAACAGCTAAACGGATACAGTAAACAAGAGCGTGTCTAATAATTCAAAAAGTAAATAAGCTATTTTAAGCTTCTTTTTCAAAATAGATCGAAATTCTTATTTTTTGAAATTTTATCTTAAAATGGAGGTTTATCAAAAACGTCTGTAACCTTATTTTATTAGGTCTAGGGGTTTTTTAGACACGCTCAGTAAACAGTATCCGTTTAGCTGCTAAGGATTTGCCTTAGCATACTGAAAGTATTTAGTCCTCTTAAGTTCCATGTAGCTAATACTGACATGATGGTCTCCTTAATTCTCACACCTTTCTCATTCCACAAGGAACTAATTTTCCTTTGTATAACAGACTCCCTTAAGGCTCTTTCTGCCTTGTTATTTGTAGGCTCTATCTCTGGATGCAGAATACATGTAAACCAGTGTTCTATACCATTCTCTATTTTTGCAGCAAACTTTCTTAGCTCTCTGTAAGCCTTGCATACATTGATCCACGATTTCATATCTCTTATGCACTTGTTGTAAGTCCTCATTCTTACTTCTTGTATCGTGCCTGATGTGATTCCATTTATTTTCTTGAACATTCTGCATAGTGCCTTATACAAAAGTTCTGCCTGACCTTTATATTCTTCAGTATGCCATTTAGCTTCTCTTAAAAGATGAGCCCAGCATCTTTGTATTGTTTTCACAACCTTGCTGTATGATGCCTAGTCTATCCTCATATTTCATCAGGGTTATTTCTGCCTGCAGATTAGGACCAAATCTTCCTTCATCTGGTAATCCGGGATGCGAAGGGATTACTTCTGTCTTGCAATGAGCGCAGAAGTAATGGGGAATAGTGAATTGAGTTATGATTAAAGATTGAGGCTTTGGTATGTCTTCTATTATTTTCTTATGAATGCTTCTTGGCCTTCCTAATTGTTTGTTGCAATTAGGGCAGGAATCAAGTTTGAGCTCCTCAAATTTGTTTGGCTCTGGTATAGGCCTTGTAGTTCCTTCATGTCCTTTTGGTGCTCCTATTCCTTTACCTGATTTTTCTCTTTCAGGATATTTTCTCTGCTGAGAAGGAGGAGTATGTGCATTCTCATATGCAAGAAGTCTTTTTTGTAAATCGAGAATTATCTTAATTAGTTCTTCCTTGCTTAAGTCCTTTAGTTCTTTGGGGGTTTCCATTCGTTTCTCACTCTAACCCCCCCAAGAGTTAGTAGTTGGAACTACTATTTGTTATTTTCGGTTGGCTAAACGGATACAGTAAACAATAAGGTTTATATATCGGTTTTGTTTAGGTAACCCTATTAAAATATTAAAAAAGAGGTGATTTAGGGTGCAAAAGAAAGGACAAACTTCTACAGAATACCTTATCATTTTAGGTGTCGTTATTGTTGTTGCTCTGATTGTTGTTGCAGCTTTGGGAGGAATACCTGGAATAGGAACTTCTGGCGCTGGGAAGACGAGCAAACTTTTCTGGGCTTCTGCTCCTGTTGGATTTGAATCTTATGCAATTTCAGCTTCAGGAATAGACACGGTTGCAGTTAAGAACAATCAGGATTTCAGTGTGATATTAAATACAGTAAGTGTTAATTCTGTAAATGTTGCAAGCAGTAATCTGTTAAATCCGGGAAATACGGTTTCTTTAACAGGAAATATCGGAGCATGCACAGCAGGTCAGAATTTTGATTATGCTGTATCTATAAGCTATACAGATCAGACTACTGGTGCGAATTATACTTATACAGGAAGCGGAAATAACTTAGTTGGCACATGTGCTAACTAATTTTTTATTTTTTTAGTATAAACAAAATGAGCTCATTTAGTGATTCTAAAAAATCTTATAGGGATAAGGAGAGACTACCAAGTGGCATTAATGGACTGGATTCTATTACTGAAGGAGGGTTTAAGCTTCATTCTACTAATCTTATTGGGGGGGGAGCTGGATCAGGAAAAAGTATTTTTTGCATGCAGTTCTTGGTAAGAGGAATTGAAGATTTTAACGAGCCTGGGCTGTATATTTCTTTTGAAGAAGACCAGAAAAAACTTTTATCTGAGTTTTCAGGGTTTGGCTGGAATCTGGAAAAGAAGATAAGAGAGAGGAAATTGGTCATATTAAATTATTCTCCGCAGCAGGTTGAAAGAATTGTTGCTTATGGAGGAGGAACTGTCAGGGATGCTGTTGAAAGCATAAAGGCTAAGAGAATTGTTATTGACTCTTTAACTGCCTTTACTCTTTTGCATAAAGGAGAGCTTAAAAAAAGAAAGGCAATGCTGGATCTGTTTGATAGGATAAGAAGCTGGGGATGCACTACTTTGTTGACTCAGGAACAAGAAGCGAGTGCAGATGAGCATTTAAGTAGTCCATTGGAATTTGAAGTAGATTCAGTTATTTTATTGTATTATATCAAGCAAGGAAATATCAGAAATAGGTTTTTGGAGGTTTTCAAGATGAGAGATACACAGCATTCCAACAAGATATTTCCAATGGCTATTTCAAGGCAAAAAGGAATTGTTGTTCATAGCAAGGCTGGAAGAAAATCCTAAGTTTTATATAGGTACTTTTATTGGAAGGCTTATGAAAAGAGGGCAAGTTTCTGTTGAGTTCCTTGTTGTTTTGTCAATCATACTGGTTATTCTTTTAATTGTTTTTAATACTGGGTCAAATACTATAGGATATGTCAAGTCAAGTTCTGATAACACTAAGTTATCTACTTTTTTTGATGCTCTGAAAAATGCAGCTTATTCTGTTTATCATCAGGGTGTTGGGGCTAAAACGAGAGCTTATGTTGTAATGCCAGATAATACCGCTAATGTTACTATAGAAGATAGAAGGATTACAGTTGCTTCAAATACAGGAGATGTTGTTTCAAGGAATTTTGACTTTGATATAAGCGGAAACTTATCTGCCAAAGGATCTTATTATGTTGATGTAGAAGCTAAAAAAGGATATGTGGAATTTAAATAATGAAATCGCAGATTGGTGTTGAGTTTATTGTAATACTGTCTATTGTTGCAGTACTTTCTTTAATAATATTGAATGTAATGGATGTTACTGATACTGCAAATATTGTGGATGAAGAGGCACTGGATGCCCGGGAAGTAGCAGATGCTTTAGCTTTGCGAATCAATAACGTTTATCTTTTGGGGGATGGTGCCCAAGCTAACATTGTATTGCCTGAGACATTACATAAAGGCAAAGCTTACAATCTTTCTTTAGTTGATCACCTTGTGAGTATTTCTTGGGATGGCGAGATATATACTGTTCCTGTGGTTGTGGGAAATATTTCCAGTTCTTTTGCTGATAAAGATCTAATGATTAAAAATCTGGGGGGCAAAATTGTTATTACATAAAGGACAATTTTTTTCGGTTGATATATTTTTATCTGTTTTACTATTCCTTACTATCTTAACATCTTTTTTTGCTACTCATTCTTATCTTAATAGAACTATAGAAAGCCAGGAAGTGAAGAATGATATGACCTTAATTGCCAATTCTTTAAGCTCCTCACTGGTTGATACTGGGGGTTATCCTGATAATTGGGAGACTTTTGATAGTAGTAATATTAACAAGAATACTGTTCCTGCTTTAGGATTGAGTAGAAATACTGATGGGGGAAGTTTAGACCAGGATAAAGTGAACAAGTTAGTACAGTTAAATTCTTCTTACAGCAATTTAAAAGATATTCTTGGAATTAAGGGGGGAGGATATGAGTTTTATCTTAAAATTTCTGGTTTATTTAACTTGGAAATTATTAATAATGGGGAGGATTATTCTTGCAATGGCCAAACAATAAATGGGAATGTACAGGAAAATGGGAATGTTGCGATTCAGGATTGTACAGTAAATGGCAATGTTCAGGTTGATGATGGAAAGTTAAAGATTCTTAGAAGTGTAGTTACGGGAAATGTTATTTTGAGAAATTCTGATCTGGAGATGGCAGGTACTAATGTAGATGGAAATTTACAAGTAAATGAAGGTGGCATTATTGTTGTTTCAGACAGCATTATAGATGGAAACTTGCAGATGACAAATGGCGGAAGCTTATATGCTGCTGGAAACTCTATAGGTGGGAATTTGGAGGCCGGATGTAGCACTACTGTCTTAGAATCTACAAATAATGATGTTGAGGGGGATATTGACCTGTGTAATGGGGATGGCGCTTATGAAATAGGAATTTATCCAGGTAATGCCGAGAATGTAGTGATTGTAGAAAGATATGTTTTGTTAAAAGGTAATAGAACAAAAGTTAATCTTATGGTTTGGGAAAATGGGTAAGGGCATAATTTTCAGCTTGGATGTAATGATTGCATTGTTACTATCAGTTATATTCAGCACTTTTATTTTTTTCAATATCGATCAATCATTTTCCAACTATGATGAGCTATTTTTGCACAAGACTGCGACAGACACTCTGACTGTATTAAGAGAGGACACAAGCTTGGAAACTTTTAGCAATGAATCTATTTACAGTTTTTTGAATAGCTTACCTGAGCAATATTGTGTTAATCTCACGATTTATGATGATAATAGAATATTGTATAATGCCTTAAAGTCTGGTTGCAACGCTGAGGGAAATGTGCTTGGTTTAGGAAGAAGGGTGTTTATAGCAAATAGCACTTCAGTGTATTTCGGAGAGGTGAAGTTGTGGTATGGATAAAAGGGGAATATTTTTTACTTCTATTGTAATTTTGTTATTTTTAGTATTATCTTTCCTTTCTAATAGCTATTTATCCAGGACCAATCAACTTGAGGCTGACCTTAAAGAAACTATTGTTACTGACCAAATTATCTTTATTCAGGACAGCATTATTTATGAATATTACAATAAGATTATTGACTTAAAACCTGGAAGCATTGATAGATTGGGGAACTCCCAGGTAGAACTAACTTTCCCTCAAGCTGGAGTATTGCCTACACTTGAAAATAAGACAGAGCTCATCAGGATTTATAGAAATCTTACTGAGGGAAGACTTTCTGAATTAAGCAATGCAAATATAACTCTGATAAATTTTTATCCTAATTTTACTATTGTGCCTTATGGGTCTGTTTTTATGAAGGAAGGAAACAATCTTACTTTTTATAACTTTAATTATAGCCCGCTTAAGAAGGTTGTAATTGAATTAAAGGTCAATGAATCTGAAGATGATGTTTCTGGCACTTTAATACCTGCTGATACTAATAATGACAACCATCCAACTATTAAACTTAAGATAAAAGACAAAGGAGGGGGAAGAGGAAAGGGAGGTGGCGGAGAGGAAATTATTGAATCAGAAATTGAATTAGATCCTACTGCTAGAAACTCTTATGTTGTTAATTTCGATAGTGGAGGAATTGTGAGACTGGATTTTGGCAGGTTTAATCGGCATGATGGTACTTTTATTACTCATGCAAAAGGGCTACAGGCAAATATTACGGTATTTGAGGTGAGATATGTGCAGGTAAATCAAACTGTTAGAGCATTGGGTGGGAATTTTACTGTAACTAAGCTTGATGTCACAAAAAATAGCGCTTTAGTTTTGGCGAGTGAATAGAAAGGTTTAAAATAAACAGATTCTTCTTTTTTATTAGAGGTGAAAGATGGAATTTATCAATACTTTTCTTTACTATTTAGATAAACGATATGTGTTCTATGCACTTTTTGTTTTGTATCTAATCTGGAGCATTTCTTATATCTTTTATAATTCACGAAAAATTTCTTCCAGTAAAAAAGAAGGAATTCCTATTGCAAAGGCTGGTTCTGATCAAATTGTTACTTCTGATAATTTAATAACTTTAGATGCTTCAGAATCTTTTGATCCTGATGGAGGAAATTTATCTTATTTATGGGAACAAGTTGAGGGAGAAACCGTTGATTTAGTAGATACAGCAACAAAAAATCCTAAGTTTACTCCTGCTAATCCCGGAGTTTATAGATTTTCCTTAAAAGTAAAAAATGACAAAGGAAAAGAAAGTGTTACTGATGATGTTTCTGTTCTGGTTTCTGCAAATGGAAATTCGGAAAATCTTAGGGAATTATTTTTAGTTATGGATGAGCTGTTCGGCAAATTGCCTAAAAGAGAAGTTAAGAAATTTGTAAAAACTGTGCATTACCAAATTTATAAAAAAGCACTTCATGAACACGGAGTGAGATAATATGGGCTTACTAAAGATAGCTCAAAGCATTGTTTCTAAGAAAAGAGTTTTTACTAAAAAAAGGCATATAAAAAGGCATCATAAGGTGAATCATATTATTCATGAAGAAGTTAAGAAGACAGATGCAGGATATCCTTTGCCTAATACTAAGACCTTACCTAATTCTTTGCATGTTGGGCTTATAGCTGGCACGAAAATAAAAGCTTATCTTGATTCAGATCAACTAGTAAAGCATATTTTGGTTGCTGGAGGGACTGGTTCTGGCAAAACTGTTTCAGGCATGGTTATTGTTGAAGAGCTATTGAAGAAAGATAATGTTTCTGTGATAGTATTTGATCCTGTTGGGCAATGGACAGGATTTTTGAAGGAAAATGATGACAAAATGATGCTTTCTCTTTATGAGAAATTTGAGATGGATGAGCCAAGAGGATTTCATGGTGAAATTCTTGAAATAAATGAGAATTCCTTGTATGTAGATATATTGTATTATGTAAATAAAAAAGGATTAACAATATTTAAACTGGATGAGCTAGAGCCCCATAGGACTGATGACTTTATTGAATATGTATTAGAAAGAATTCATAGAGCGCATCTTAGTCAAAGAAATAATTTGAAATGCTTATTAGTTTTAGATGAAGTACATAGGTTACTACCTAAATTCGGCGGGGGAAATGCTTATAGCAAGCTTGAGCAATCTGCAAAGGAATTTAGAAAATTTGGAATTGGCATTCTTTTGATTTCTCAAGTTATTACTGATTTTAATGAGATTATTAAAAATAATTTAGAAACTGAGATTCAAATGAAAACTAATTATGATGCAGATATAAAACTAGTAAAAGAAAAATATGGAAAAGAATATTGTCAGCTTGTTTGTAAATTTACTACTGGAATTGGAATGGTTAAAAGCTTGGACTATAACAAAGGAAGGCCATACTTTGTTGAATTTAGGCCTTTATATCATTCACAGTTTAAGATTAGTGAGTCTGAACTTGTTTCTCTTCAGGAAAAATCCAAGATTATCCTTGCTAAAGACCACTTGAGGTTAATTAGTGGAAGAAAAACAGTACATAAAGAAGCTTATTCTGAACCTGTTGAAATTCGTGATGGTAGAAGAGGCCTATTAAAAATTGCAGATGAAGTTGTTACAAAAGAACCTTATCTAAAAATAGAAGGGGGGTACAGCCTTTCAAAAATTGATAAAGATGAGCCTTTGGAAAAGTTTCATGAAAAAACGCATAACAAAATTGAAGTCAGGACTAAGTTTGATGTTGTTGTTGAAGCACTTAACAAAAAAGATGGTGTGACTATCATGGATCTATCTAAACAACTTTTTGTTGATAAGCAAACATTAGAAAAAGACTTGAATCTATTGGCAAAATATTCTATAGTTACAATAAAATATCCTTTTAATATCTTTTCTCAACCTACTATTTATATCAATAAAAGAGATGATAAGAAAGCATTAATTGAGCAAAAGGAGCATGGAGAGACTTATGATGTTGTTTCTGATTATGTTAATGCCAGAATTGAAATAATTAAATCTAAAGGTGGTAATATAAGTACTTATCAAATTACTTTGCCTGAAATAGGGATAGGAACTAATGCTTTGCTGAGTGAATTAAAGGGAATACTAGTTGATAATCTTGATTTTTTAAATGAAGAGATTGTTGACAGCCAGAAGTTTGCTGAACTAAAAGATCGATTTATTAGAGAATCTCTAGTGTATATAGAAAATTTCATACCTAAAGAAGATATTTCTGTGAAGAAAACAGTTGCTGGATTATTACTTCATCAAATGTATGGCTTGGGAGACATTGATGTAATGATGGCTGATGAGCTTTTAGAAGAGATTGTTATTAATAACTCTAGATATCCTTTAGTTGTTTATCATAAATTAAATGGATGGCTGAAAACTACAAAGTTTTTAGATAATGAGGAGCAAATATTTAATTTGGCTGCGCAAATAGGAAGAAAAGCTAATAGGCAGATTAATGCTTTACATCCTATAATGGATGCACAATTATTTTCTGGAGATAGAGTTGCTGTTACTTTATTTCCTGTTTCAATGATGGGGCATACTATCACTTTGAGAAAGTTTGCTAGGTCTCCCTGGTCAATTGTTCATTTTTTATCGCAAAAACATAAAATGATGTCTTATGAGATGGCTTCTATTTTGTGGATTGCGACTCAATACGAATTGAATATTTTGGTTATTGGGGGAACTGCTGCAGGTAAGACTAGTGTCATGAATACCCTTAATGTTTTTATTCCCCATAATCAGAGAGTAATAAGTATTGAAGATACTAAGGAGATTATGCTACCAAAATCTTTGCATTGGAACTGGGTTCCTTTGCTAAGCAGGAATCCCAATCAGGATGGGCAGGGAGGGATTTCTATGCTTGATTTAATGATATCTAGCTTGAGAATGAGACCTGACAGGATTGTTGTTGGGGAGGTTAGAGAAAGAAAGCAAGTTGAAACTATGTTTGAGGCTATGAATACAGGACATGCTGTGTACGCGACTATGCATGCTGATACTGTTGAGCAATTGAAAAGAAGATTATTGGAACCCCCCATAGGGGTACCTAAAAATGAAGTTGAAGCACTACATTTAGTATTGGCTTTGCATAGAGACAGAAGAGTTGGATTGAGAAGGGCATTGGAATTAGCTGAGATAATGCAGGAAGGTGGAACAGATTTAGAGATAAATTATCTTTATAGATGGCATCCAAGAAAAGATGAGTTTGAGCCTGTAAATATTCCTATAAGATTATATGAATCTTTGAATCTGCATACAGGAATGACAATTGATGAAATTCAGAGAGATTTAGATGAAAAAGTTAGCATATTAAAATGGATGGTAAAGAATGAGTTTTATGACTCAGAAAGAGTAGAGAAAGTTATGGAGCTTTACTACACAGATCCTCAGCTTTTACTTAATTTTGTAAGAGAGAATAAAGAATTTTCAGCGGTATTCAAAAATGTCTAGACCTACTTTTATTATCTATTCTAAGGGATTAACTGAGAACTTTGTAAAACTTTTTGGCTTCTTGATCTCTGTTAGATTTTTTCCTGAATTAGACAAGGATTTGAAAAGAGCAGATATAGAGCTAAATTCTAGGAGTTATATTGCCTCTGTTTTTATTACATGTATTTTTTATTTTTTTATTTTTTTTGGGCTGTTAACATTTATTTTTTTTAAATTTAGAGGATTAATTTTAAGCAAGGCTTTATTATTCGGGTTTGGTGTTGCACTTGCTTTGACGTTTACTTTTTACTTTTTATTAATGTTATATCCTAGAGTTTTAGCCAGAAACAGGGGTGAGATGATTGAGAAAAATCTTGTTTTTGTTTTAAAAGATTTATTAATGGAGTTAGAGGCGGGAGTTTCTATAAGCAGGGCTTTTTTTAACATTTCAAAAAGGAATTATGGTGAAATTTCAAAAGAATTTGGAAAAGTAAACAGGAATATTAATTCTGGAGTTTCTGTTCCTGATGCTCTGAAAAAATTCGGTGATAACATTAAATCTGAATATATTACTAAAACAATGTGGCAGATTGCCAACGCTTTTAATGCTGGAACTTCTTTTAGATCTGCTTTGAAAAACATTATTAGTGATTTGATATTAGACCAGAGGACTAGAATCAAAGGATATACACAGGAGCTTAATATGTGGAGCTTGGTTTACATGATGTTTGCTGTTGCTTTGCCTACAATTGGTGTTACTGTTGTGATTGTTTTGAGCACATTTTCAGGATTTGGTATAACTAGAGAAACTTTTATTTTCTTTTTAATATTGACTATGATTGTGCAATTTGTTATTATTGGGTTAGTCAAATCAAGGAGACCTATTGTGGACTTTTAAGATGGATATAAAAAATAGGTTTTATGTGACCTTATCAAAGTTTATTCCTACTAGTTATAAAAATAAATTTCTTGCTTTAATGCAATATGCAGGTGTTGATGGGGATTTATATGCTTATCTTGGATCTGTTACACTTTTATCTATTTTAATTGGGGCTATTTCTGGACTATATTACTGGATTTATGTTGACTTTTTTAAATATTTAGCATTTGTTGTTGGAATATTAGGATTTTTTTTAACTGAATATCTCTATTATATAATCTTTTTATTTAAAGCAGATAATAGAACAAAAGAAACTGAGGATATTTTATCTGATTTCTTACAACTTGTTAGTTCAAACTTAAGAGCAGGGATGACTCCTTTTAAGGCTTTGAAAACTGCTGCACAATTTGACTTTGGGCCCTTGAGCAAAGAAATAAATAAAGCTATTAAGGAAAGTGCTGGCGTTGGGGATTTTGGCATTTCTTTATTAAAAATATCTAAAAGGATTCAATCTCCAATGGTTGAGAGGTCATTGCAATTATTTGTTACTTCACTGAATTCTGGAGGAGCTTTGGCCCAGTTGTTGGAAGATTTAAGCGCTGATTTGACTGAAACTATGTCCTTGAAGAAAGAACTTTTATCCAGTACAAAAACTTATACTATGTTCATACTTTTTACTGTTTTGATTGGAACCCCCCTTTTATTGGCCATATCTATAAATTTTATTGATACAATATCTTCTTTGAAATTATTTTCAGGATCTGGAAGTGCTGGCTCTTTAGCAGGCATAGATATTTCTGAACTTGAAATAACTCCTGAATTTTTGTCTAAGATTTCTTTAGGCATGTTATTTATGACTACTTTATTGGCTAGCTTATTTTTAGGCGTTATTAGAGAAGGTAAAAGGTCTTCTGGCTTAAGGTATACTATTCCTATGTTCATTGTTACTTTGATAATCTTTTTTGCTATTAAAGGTATGATTAAGGGATTTGTTTAGATTATATCATTGGATTGGTATATAAACATTTGAATATATCTTATCTTTTTGAAATTGGATCTGAGCTTAATATAATGAAAAAATCCTTTCGATAAATTAATAAAGATTAATTAAATCAAATTACTATTATGAAAAAGAAAATTCAGGTATTTATAATTCATGGCGGGATGACTTTTAGAAACAAAAAAGATTATTTGCATTTTTTAAAAACCAGAGGAATATCAATTGAGGAAAAAATATACTGGAGCAATGACTATCTAAAGAAGAGTTTAGGGGAAAAATTTGAGATTATTAAACCTCGTATGCCTTTGCAAGACAATGCTAAATATGAAGAATGGAAAATTCATTTTGAGAGATACTTCCCCTACTTGAGAGATAATATCATTTTAATCGGTTCCTCTTTGGGAGGAATCTTTCTTGCGAAATATTTATCTGAAAATAAATTTCCGAAAAAAATACTTTCAATTTATCTAATTTGCCCTCCATTTAATAATACACTATCTGAAGAAGATTTAGTTGGGGGATTTGAACTTAAATCAGATTTATCTTTGATTGAAAAAAATTCCAAAAAATTAAGTTTACTCTTTTCAAAAGATGATGATGTTGTTCCAGTATCGCATGCTGAAAAATATAGAAAAAAATTAAAAAATGCAAATATAACCATTTATAAGAGTAAGAATGGGCATTTCAAAATACCAGAATTTCCAGAAATTGTTAAAATGATTAAGAATGACGCGAAGGGAAGATAGTGGCTTTTTCATTGTTTATTTTGAAAAGTCCATATTTTTAATTTCTTAGGACTAGAAATTGTTTAAGAATTATTCTTCTAAATCGACAAAGGGATTGTATGTGTATAACTCATAAGAATGAATCGTTAAATACTCTGTTCTAATAATAACTGCTTTTTCATCACTCTTTGGCTTTGAAAGAAGGAGTGCTGGACCTCTTATAACCCTATCTTCAAAAGATATTTCTACTTCATCTAAATCTTCCGATTCTGTAAATCCTATACCTCTTGCATCATTTAATATCTTGTCTAAAGAAGAAGTAATTCTTGGGGTGTCTCCTATTCCATATGCACTGATAGTCTCTACATTTTCGTCAGCTTTAATTTTTTCCATCTTTGCTTGCCAGTAGCTATTCTTTATAAACTTTTCTTTTATGTAATTACTATATAATGATTGTAATAAACTATAGAAATCTTTATATATAAGTTAATTGTTTATCTTAAGTAAACAAAAGTTTAATATTTAAGCTTTTTTAAAAGGAGGAGAAATAAATGGCTGAAAAACAGAATATAAACATAAATATAGATCATTCAAATCCTGCATTTTTTGCAGATGGAATATCCTTGTTTAATAGAAGTGATAAGTTTTTTGTAGATTTTAGGCAGACAAGTCCAAGGATAGATCTGATAGGGGATAAGCAGCATCATACTCATGCAATAAAACATAGGACAATAGCTTTAGACCCTATGATGGGAAAGGCTTTACTTGAACTGTTGAAAGATAGCGTTTCAAAATATGAAAAACAGTTTGGAAAAATTAAAGTTCCTAAACCAAGGTTTTTGAAAGAAGAACAAGTGGAGCAGGTTTCAACAGATAGAAATTATATTGGTTAAAGATGAATAAAGAAAATAATGAACAAGTTGGGGAAGCAGAAGAACAAATTACGGAAGAAAAAGAACACTTAGAAACAACTTTAGAAGAAAGCATAGAAAAGGAAAAACAAATTTCGCAAGAATACTTAGATATGCTTCAAAGATTGAAAGCAGAATTTGAAAACTACATGAAGAGAAATGATGAAGAAAAAAAAGAATTTATGAAATATGCCAAGTATGATTTGATTTTGAAACTACTTAATGTAATTGATGATTTTGAGAGGGCTTTGGAATCTAAAAAAGAAAGTGAAGACTTTGTCAAAGGAATTGAAATGATTTTCAAGCAATTGCAGAAAACCTTGGAAGAAGAAGGTGTCAAACCAATAAGGTCATTAGGAGAGAAGTTTGATCCTTACAAACATGATGTTATTGGAAAAGTTGAGCATGATGAACATGAAGATGTAATTGTTGAAGAAATAAAAAAAGGATACATGTTAAAAGATAAAATTTTGAGACCTGGTTTAGTTAAAGTAAGCAAGCTCAAGGAGATTAAAGAAAATGAATGATAATGTTATCAATGCTTTGCAAGAACTGAAGCACGTAGTTGCTGTAGCTGCTGAGTTAAAAGCTGAGAGAATATTTAGAGAAATTGGCATCTATCCTTTTGCAGCGGATGCTCATGTTGTTCAAGGAGAGCTATATCGAAGGAGATTATTAATTGATGATAACTTTGGACCAATATTGGAAAATGCTTTGAAAGGAGAATATCCTAAGGCGGAAGATTTTGATAAAAAATTAGATTGGCATGAATATCCATTAGAAGGGGTTATTTTACATCGGTTGGTTAATGTGAGGTCGTGTTTGGATTTAGATTTTATTCAAAGACATATTCCGCCAAACCTTTACGATGGAATTAAAATGAAATGGACAAAAGATCCAATGTTTATTCCTTATGTTGAAACAGCTTTAGATGAACGATTGAAAGAAAAGATTAGAGTAATCGGAGGTAAAAAAAATGAGTAAAATCGTAGGCATAGATTTGGGGACAAGTAACAGTGCAGCTTGTGTATTACAAGGAGGAAGACCAGTAATGATACCAAGCAGTGAAGGAGCTTCATTATATGGAAAAGCATTTCCTTCAGTTGTTGTTTTTAGCAAAGATGGGAAAATGTTTGTAGGTGAGCCAGCAAGAAGGCAGGCTGTTAGCAATCCAGAAGGAACAATAATGACTGCTAAGAGAAAAATGGGCTCTAATTTTAAATATGATATTTATGGAAAAGATTATACTCCGCAACAAATTTCTGCTTTTATTTTGCAAAAAATTAAAAGGGATGCTGAAGCTTTTTTAGGTGATAAAGTTGAAAAGGCTGTCATAACTGTTCCTGCTTATTTTGATGATGATCAGAGACAAGCAACTAAGGATGCTGGAACTATCGCAGGATTAGAAGTTGTGAGAATTGTGAATGAGCCTACTGCTGCTTCTTTAGCATATGGGTTGGACAAGAAAAATCAAGATGCTAAGATTCTAGTTTTTGATTTAGGTGGTGGAACTTTAGATGTAACTATAATGGAATTTGGTGGAGGAGTATTTGAGGTAAAATCCACTTCAGGAGATACCAATTTAGGTGGAACTGATATGGATCAGGCGGTTATGAATTTTGTCCTTAAAGAATTTGAAAAAGAATCAGGGGTTGACCTAAGTGATGATGCAACTGCATTGCAGAGGATAAGAGAAGCTGCTGAGAAAGCAAAAATAGAGTTATCTACAGTAATTGAAACTGACATTAACTTGCCTTTTATCACTGCAACTGACAAAGGGCCTAAGCACTTAACAATGAAGTTGACAAGAGCTCAATTAGAAAAATTGATTGACCCATTAGTGCAGAGATGCAAGAAGCCAGTTGAGCAATCCTTGAAAGATGCAGGATTGAAGAAAGAAGGTATAGATGAGATTATTTTGGTTGGCGGGCCTACAAGAATGCCTATTGTTAAACAATTTGTTGAGAAATTATTAGGAAAGAAAGCTGAAGGTGGTGTTGACCCTATGGAATGTGTTGCTGTAGGAGCAGCAATTCAAGCAGGAGTTTTAGCGGGAGATGTTAAAGATGTCTTATTGTTAGATGTCACACCTTTGACTTTGGGAATAGAAACTTTAGGTGGGATAAGAACACCTTTGATTCAGAGAAATACTACAATACCCACTAAAAGAGCTCAGATTTTTTCTACTGCTGCAGATAACCAACCTAGTGTTGAGATTAATGTTTTGCAGGGAGAAAGAGAAATGGCTTTAGATAACAAAAGCTTAGGAAGATTTATTTTAACAGGAATACCTCCTGCTCCAAGAGGAATACCTCAAGTAGAAGTTACTTTTGATATTGATGCAAATGGAATCATTAGTGTTTCTGCCAAGGATTTGGGAACTAAAAGAGAACAGAGCATCAAGATTTCAGGAAGCTTAAAATTAGATGAACAAGAAATTGAGAAGATGAGGAAGGAAGCTGAGCAGTTTGCTGAAGAAGATAAAAAAAGAAAAGAATTAATAGAAATCAAAAACCAAGCAGATTCTGTGGTTTATTCAACTGAGCAAATGTTAAGTGAGTATGGGGATAAAGTTGACAAAGAAACAAAAGAAAAAGTCCAGAAAGAAGTAAATGAGATTAAAGAAATTTTAAAAACAGATGATGCAATAAAAATTAAAAAGAAATTGGGGGAATCAAATAAGGTAATCCAGGAAATTGGCATGAAGATGTATCAGGAAGCAGCAAAGGCTTCTCAGGAAATAAAAGAAGATAAGAAAGATGATACAACAATAGATGCAGATGTTGTAGAAGAAAATGAGAAGAAGTAAAGCTTTGATAAAGTCAGTGAAGAAGAGAAATCCTGTCGTAGAAGGTCTTATGGTAAAGGTAATCTCAGATGCAATACTTTTAGGTAATGATTTAAGGCCATTGAGAATTGCAATCAGTAATATTATAAACCAATATGTAGATGGAGACCCAGAGAATAGGACAGGAGAAGGGGGGCATCTAAAAGAAAGATTAGCCCGTGATGTTTACCTTTTCTTAGATGAAAACTGCTCTACTTATCTTAGAGAATAACATTATAAACTGAATTTTTTAATAAAATGCCATGACAGCTAAAAGAGATTATTATGAGATTTTGGGAGTAAGCAAAGCAACTAGCAAGGATGAAATTAAAAAAGCTTATAAAAAATTAGCATTAGAGCATCATCCTGATAAAGGAGGCAATGCTGAAAGATTTAAGGAGATTTCTGAAGCTTATGCAGTTTTAAGCGATGATACAAAAAGACAGCAATATGACCAATTCGGACATGCTGGATTTGACCAGAGATATTCTCAGGAAGATATTTTTAGGAATGTAAACTTTGATGATATTTTTAATGAGGTGTTTGGAAGAAGAGGAGATAATATTTTTGACATGTTTTTTGGAGGAGGGAACAGAGAAAGAAGAGGAAATGATCTAAGATATGATTTAGAGATAAGCTTTGAAGAAGCTGCTTTTGGCATTGAAAAGAAAATAAAAATTCCAAGACTGGTTCAATGCAAAAATTGTGAGGGAACTGGTGCTGATATGGGGCATTTAATTAAATGTGGAAATTGCAATGGAACAGGAGAAACTAGGAAAACTACAAGAACTCCCTTTGGTATTTTTAGCCAGGTGACTATTTGCAAAGAATGTGAGGGATATGGAGAAATTGCTAAATCTAAATGTAAACTGTGTAATGGATCTGGATTGATAGAGGATGACAAGACTCTAACTATTAAGATCCCTGCTGGTGTGGAAAATGGCAATAGGGTAAGAATTTCAAATGCTGGCGAAGCAATTAAGAATGGAAGATTTGGTGACCTTTATATTTATTTGAGAGTTAGACCACATGAGATTTTTGAGAGAAAAGGCAGTGATATTTATCTGCAAATGCCTTTGAGCTTTGGCCAGGCTGCTCTAGGGGATGAAATTGATGTGCCTACTTTAAAAGGCAATGTTAAAATTAAGATACCTCCTGGAACTCAGACAGGAACTACATTTAGACTTAAAGATAAAGGAATTGAGGCTTCTAGAGTCCGAGGAGACCAATATGTTAGAGTATTAATTAAAACACCTACAAAATTGAGTTTAAAACAGAAAAAATTATTAAAAGAGTTTGCAGCAGAAAATAAGGAAGCTTTGAAAATAGAAAAAGGATTTTTTGAAAAAATAAAGGATATAAGTGGATTTTAGGATTCTTCTCCTTCATAGCCTTCCATGAATCCAGCTTCCCAATCTTCTATTTCATCATCATTTAACTGAGATTCCCTGCCTTCTTCAGTATAAACATCTTCTTGTTGTGTTAATTCGTCTTCATAATTCTTCTTTCTTTTCATGTAACATCACCTATTTTTCCCCACTATAGTTAACTATATATAGTTAATCTATATACTAGATATAAAGCATATATACCATGGAAAACTTTAGAAAGATCATCAAATTTGGGAATTCATCTTTTGTCTTGTCTTTGCCTATTGATTGGATTAAAAAAAATAGTCTGGGGAAGGGAGATCTTGTATCTATCTCTGAGAATATCAATAATGAATTAGTGTTAAGTGCTTCATCTAAGGAGAAATCTGTGCAGAGAAAGGAGATTGTTATTGATATAAACAATAAGGATTTAAGTAGGATTAAAAGAGAGATTGTTTCTGCTTACCTTAATAGTTATGGTGTTATAAGAATAAAAGGGAAAATTTCTGCGAATCTTATAGAAGAGATTAAAACTATAACCAAGGGTTTAACTGCTTTAGAAATAGTAGAGCAAAATCCTGATTCTTTAATTGCGAAGGATTTTCTTGATGTAGGGGAAATAACTTTTCAAGAGATATTAAGGAAAATGGATACCATTACGAGGTCTATGATTGTTGACTTGAAAAGCATAGACAAAGAAGACCTTTCTAAATCTATTATTGCAAGAGATGAAGAAGTAAATAGAATGGTTTACTTGATTATAAGAACTATGAGATTTACCTTAAACACACCAAGTTTATCCCATAAAGAAAACAGAGTAAGCATGGGGAACATTTTGAGTATATGGGATATTGCATTAACTATTGAAAGCATTGCAGATGATGTGAAAAGAACGGCAAGGGAGTTCTCAAAAATAAAAACTTCTTTGCAGATTAAGAATGAAATCTTACAAGTGTTAGAAGGAATTGAGCATTTTTATTGGGAGAGCATGAAAGCATATTACACAAGTGATGTAGAATTGGCCTTTAAACTTTCTTTGAGTAAAGCAAGACTTTCTGATAAGTGTAATGAGTTACATGAAAAATTCTGGGATACCAAACATACCCCTATTATTTTAGAGAATTTTAAAAGTATAATCTCTTCAATCCATAACCTTGGAAGAAGAGTTTATAGCTAAACTGTAGTATCCCGTAATTATTTCCCAACGACAAATTTTTTCTCTTTCTCATTTTCTTAGTTTCCTGATAAAAGCCTGAGATGGTGTCTCAAGGATGTCAAACTTCAGGCTTCTATGGGGCTTAATATC
>Ga0209541_10007592_pt1 | contig 18185 bp, 16 predicted proteins | sample RifCSPlowO2_01_FD_184027 | JGI IMG/M metagenome (GOLD analysis project Ga0209541, IMG submission 184027) | Groundwater microbial communities from Rifle, Colorado - Rifle CSP2_plank lowO2_0.1 (SPAdes) (version 2) | ecosystem: Environmental > Aquatic > Deep subsurface > Groundwater | place... | reverse complement strand
TGAAAGATAAGTTTTACTGATAGAAAGGTTTTATTCTTCTCTTTTGCTGTAATTATCTGTGTTGCTTGAATAACAACACAGAGGGTTAGCACCTAAAAAGGCTAACCCTTTATACTTTATATACTAAAATTTAGAACAAATAAAAAAAATTTCAGAGAAAATTCCAATAGAAATATTTGTCCATGGTGCAATGTGCCTTTCTATTTCAGGAAGATGTTTAATATCTCAATTTTTATTTAAAGAATCTGCAAATAGAGGAAAATGTTTACAACCTTGTAGAAGATTCTATTATATAAAAGATAAAAAAGGTAATGAACTTAAAATAGAAAATCATCACGTATTATCTCCAAAAGATTTATGTACCCTGCCTTTTATAGAAGGAATAAAAAAATTAAATATTAAAGCTCTGAAAATTGAGGGAAGAAATAGAAATCCTGAATATATTGATGCTGTTGTTAGAGTCTATAGAAAAGCTCTTGACAAAAAACTTAATAAAAAAGAATTAGAAGAATTATTAGAACAATTAAATAAAGTTTACAATAAAGGATTTTCCTCTGGATTTTATATAGGAATGCCAACTTCTGACGACTTCTCTAATGTTGAAAATAATTCTTCCAGTGAATCAAAAGAATTTATTGGAAAAATAAAACATTATTATCCAAAAATTAGTGTTGGGTTAATAAGATTAACAAGTTCATTAAAAATTGGTGATGAAATTTATATTATAGGAAATAAAACAGGTTTAATAAGAACTGCTATAAAAAGTATGCAAATTAGTCATAAAACTATTAATGAAGCTATGAAATTTCAAGAAATAGCTATCAAACTACCTTACTGCAGGAAAAATGATGAAGTTTATAAAATTATTAAAAGAAATACAAACATTTAAAAATGTTTCTCCATTGAGTTTATAAACTTTACTAAAAACATGTCAAATATAAAACGATGTCCTGAATGTGGAAGCGCGAGTCTAACTTGGGATGAGCAATTAGGAGAGGTTTTCTGCAATGATTGTGGAACAGTTATTGAGGAAAAAATGGTTGACACCTCCCAAGAGCTTCAAGGCAGTTTTGACTCTGGGGAGAAAAAAGGAAGGGGAGGAGCTCCTTTATCAATGCAGAAATTTGATAAGGGACTTACAACAAATGTGGGGGAGGTTTCTGATATTTATAAATTAGATTCTAATTCAACAAGGAAATTTTTAAGATTAAAAAAATGGCAAGAAAGAGTTTCTACTTCAATTGAAAGAAACCTTAGATTAGCAATGACAGAATTAAGGAGAGTAGCTTCTTATCTTAATCTTCCTGAAGTAGTGAAAGATGAAGCCTCCCGAATCTATCAATTTGTATTGCAAAGAGGATTAGTAAGAGGAAGAAGTATGGAATCAGTAATAGCTGCTTGTATTTATGCTGCATGCAGAAGCTATAACATACCAAGAACATTAGATGAAATTTCAGTGGCGTCAGATGTTGAAAGAAAAGAAATTGGAAGGACCTATAGGTTTATTGTAAGAAAATTAAAAATTAAAGTTACTCCATCCTCGCCTAAAGACTACATTCATAGGTTTGCATCAGTCCTTAAATTATCTCCCAAAACACAAAATGAAGCATTAAAAATATTACAAAGAGCAGAAGGCTCTGAATTAACATCAGGAAGAGGTCCTGCAGGTATTGCAGCAGCAGGATTATATGTAGCTGCTTTACTAAATGATGAAAAGAAAACCCAGAGAGAAGTTGCAGATGTAGCAGGAATAACAGAAGTTACCATAAGGAATAGATATAAAGAACTCCTTGATAAATTAGGTTTGGAAGATAGGTTAAAGGTTAAAGAAGCAGAAACAACAGCTGCCAAAGTTGCGAAAGCTGCAAAGAAAAAATAATTCTGTAGGTACTTTTTTAAATGAGAATAAACTAAGATTTCTAAGCAGAAGTGCGTAAAATCAAGGATTTTACTCCTCTGAAAACAATTAACAAATTTGCGGAGGTGCCGGAGTGGTCAAACGGAACGCGTTTAGGCCGCGTTGGCTTAGTGCCTACCTAGGTTCAAATCCTAGCCTCCGCATTTAAATTGCAATAAAATGTTCGAATGAAAGCCGTTTACATAAGCAGAACTCATAAACTAGAATATGGAGAAGTTAAAAAGCCAAAACCTAAGGGAGGTGAAGCATTAATACAAGTGAAAGCGTGTGCACTTAATCATTTAGATCTTCATGTAACAAAAGGAGTATTGGATATTCCCTTACCACATATTCCTGGTTCTGACGTTGCAGGAATTATTGAAAAAATAAATGGGAATAGTAACTTAAAAATTGGACAAGAAGTTATTATTAATCCTTCAATTCCCTGTAGTGAATGTAGACAATGTAATAAAGGGCTTGATTGTGAAATAGTTACTATTTTTGGTTATAAAACTCCTGGAGGGTATGCAGAATATGTAACCGTTCCTCTTGAACAGGTGTATCCCAAACCAAAAAACGTATCTTTTATTGAAGCTGCTGCATTCCCGTTAACCTTTCTTACCGCACATCATATGTTAATAAGAAGAGCAAACCTCCAAAAAAATGAAACCGTATTTATATGGGGAGCGTCAGGAGGTCTAGGTTCAGCCGGCATTCAGATAGCAAAATATCTCGGTACAAAAATAATTGCTGCAACAAAAACAGAAGAAGACGCAAAAAAAATTAAATCTATTGGAGCAGATCATATTGTTGTTTATTCAAAAGAAAATGTAGTGGAATCTGTTATTAGATTAACAAATAATGAAAAAGTTGATGTGGTTTTCGAGAGTGTAGGATCTGAAACGTGGAATACCAGTCTTGCTATTCTACGACCTCATGGAAGAGTTGTAGTCGCTGGAACAACAAGCGGAGCAATTACGTCACAGGACTTAAGTGATATTTATTACTACCAACAAACTATTTTAGGTTCAAGAATGGGAACAAAAGAAGAATTTGAACAAGTGTTAAAATTAGTAGAAAATAGTAAACTACAACCCACTATAGATAGTGTTTTTCCATTAAAAGAAGCTCATAAAGCATTAAAGAAACTAGAAAAAAGCCAACATATTGGCAAAATTGTTTTGAAAATATAAACCTAAATTACAAAAACATTTATTAATACTATAAATGTTGAATAATAATGAAAAAAGAGAACGAAAAAAGTTTGTATAAGAGAAGTTATCAAAAATTAAATGCTTTAAAATTTGGTATAGCAGGAGGAATAATAACTTCTTTGTTTATTTTTGTCATAACAATTGGTGGCATATTTAATTACTGCATTGAATGTACTTCATTAGTAAGTGCGATATATGATTCTCTTGGTTATTCAATAACTTTGATAGGAGCATTTATAGGAGCAACCTATGCCTTCATAGACGGATTTGTAATAAGCTGGTTATTTGCATTTATCTATAACAAGTTAATACATTAAAAATTATTTTTGCGTAAACTCCCTACTTTAGTTCGGAGAAAGCAAAAATTATTTTTGGGGTGATCAAAAACCATAAACACGCCATACACTTTATGTATGGTTTTTGACAAGATAAAAAGACTAAAATCCAATTTTTCCGTCTCTCTTGAAAATTCTTAGTCTATTTCCATTGTTTAAGATAATTTCTTGATTATCAAAATCAAATTCTTGAACATCTAAAATTTCATTTCTGTTCAATTTAAAATTATAAACAATAGCTTTCCCATTGTTAATTTTTAAATCATTTTCCTGTATTTTATCAACATTTTGGTTATCATTTTCAATACTATTAACATTCTGGGTATTCTCAATAATCTCCAAACTACCTTTCGTAATGGCTCCAGTTTTAGGATCATAAGTTGCTCCATTAAGCTTTTCCATTTCACTTGTCCACTCTTCACGAGGAATGTTGAATGTAATTTTATTGTTAATTAATTCTCCAACTCTTTTTGGGAAAAGAGTCTGAAAAAATCCTTTTTCTTGATAAATAAAAAAAGATTCTAAACCCTCTTCTGATTCAACAATTCCAATATAATATCCATTATAATTATTATTTTTATCCAGTATTTTATTATTGACTAATTTATATTCTTCTTCATCAACTGATTCAGACAGTTGAGAGTCTTCAATTGCAGGTTGAGAACTAGATTCAACTACTTCATTATCAATTATAAGAGTATCAACATTATCACTAAAATCTCCTTTCCATAAATCTTCTGCTATTTTCTTGTATAATTTTCCTAGTAAATAATGGGCTCGAGCTCTATGAACATTTGTTGTTCCTGACTCACTTAATTTTCTTAAATCAACTACAACAGCATTTATTCTGTTGTCAATAGTTTCTCTTGTGTCATCTTTTCTTATCTTAAATCCTTCCCTAAACAATTCAGCCCTATCAGCAACACTTGTACTCTGCTCATAGGTCCAAATATTACTTTGATTAATAGAATTAATATTCACTTGATCTAAAATCTGTTTTTCTAATTGTTTGTCTACAATTACTTGTTTCACAGTTTGAGTATCAAGCCAACATTTTATATTAGGATCATCACAATAACCAACTACTTGATAACGATTATAACTAGAATTTGTTCTATCATAATCCCCAGTTGGTAAAACTCTTTTTCCAGGATTTTCAGTTGAGCAGATTCTAATTATCCCTTGGTTATACAATTGAGGGTTAATAACATCACTAATTCCTGCTTGTAAATTAGGATTTAATAAACTTCCAGCAGAAGGTGTTCCTGCAATGCATTCTTCTTCTGTTTTTATATTAGTATTCAACTGTTCTGCAACATATCTTTCAGACAAAACATTTAATGCGTAAGAACTGCTAACTTTTCCAAAGCCACATTCATCCTGTCCATTAACATTAACACATAATTGTTTAAATCCAGAAGTTGCAATAAAATCTCTAGCTCTATCAATACTCTGTCCTCTATTAATATACCCTCTATCAACTACATAATATCCAAGAGTATTAATTCCTTGGAGTTGAGGAAGATCTTTTAAGTATATAGTATAATACGCACCAAAATCCTGGCCTGCAAAAATATGATAATAAACTTTATAATGAGAGGTGGGAGGAATAGTTGCAGTGGTTAATGGATTCTCTGAAAACCATGCATGATATTGAACAGGACTATCTGGCTCTATTAATGCTCTGAAAAATCCTTTTACGCCTCCAAAATTAGCTGAAACAAAAGACTTGCAAATATCAGCTCCAAATTCTCCTCCTGCATAATTAATATTCCTATATGAAAATGCTCTAATAGAATTTAATGCATAAGTTTGAGTAAAATAACTCATAGCATTTTGTGCATTATTCCATGATTCTTGTATGTTCAAATACTCTCCGCCTCCTCTTGACTGCCCGCTAATTCCTTCAAATAATCTCGGAACAACAATTTTGGCAAGAGGAGCTGCCTCTCTCCAGAAAAAGTCGCAGATATAAACACTTCTTATTTCGTCGCAAATGCCAACATTTCTTCCTGTTGTAATACTTTCATTTAAACAATCAACTGTAGAATTTAAAATACTTGTATATCCTTGTATTCCTGCATGTACGCCGCTTAAACAAATAGGAACTGCAACTCCCTCTTTATAATTAGGCAAACAAAGTAATAAACTTCCTGCAACTCCTGACTGAATAACATTATCTACTCTATATCTTCCTCCGAAATCGCATCTTGATGCAGGACAAATAACTGGATCGCAAACATTAAATAACAAAGTGCAATCTTTTGCACTCATGAAATCAGTGCATCTTCCTTCACTGCCATCAAAACTAATTCCTGATTCAAAACTTCTTCCGTTAATATTAATTTTGCTATTGCCATATTGTCTTGATGCATCTACAATTGCTCTACGTGCTTTTTCTATTAATAAACGCGATTCTGATTCAGATAATCCAGGAAATTCCACAGTAGGATTATTTTCATTATAATACCTGCATATATCATCGCTGCTTTTTTTGAATTCAATAAGTCCGTTATAACCTACATTACAAATATAAAAATTAACAACTCTTCCACTTTCATCATAAGGCCTTCCAAATCCAGCAATCACATAAGTCATTTCAACATACCATCCATTCTCAACATCAAAAGGAATTTCAGCAGGAAGCCCTTTGTAAGGAGCTCTTTCAAAATATTTAATTCTCAATTTCTCTGGATTTAACATTCTATTTTCATATGCTTTCTTATCACTCTGTTTAATTTTGCTTAAACCAGCAAAACTCATGTATCTTCTTACTTCTTTCGCTGCAGCTTCGCTAACAAGAGTTCCATCAACTAAATACACTTTTCCATTTTCTTTAGGATAGTAATAGTTATCATTTTCGCTGTAAACCATCTCAACTATAACTTGCTTTCCTCCTATTTCTTCAGCTAAATTTTTATCAAGCGTAAAAACAGCAGTTCCTCCAATTGTCTTTTCTCTAGGAATAAAAACTCTCACAACTTTATCTCCTTCTTTAAAATTCTTATAAATAGAATGATCACTATCTTGCAATGTTATAGTTTTTATGAATCCCTGGTTAATAGAATCTCCTGATGGCTCTGTAGTTTTTAAACCTAAACCATATTTACTTGCATCTCTTTCAGAACTTAAAATATCCTGATATTCCTCATTATACTTCTTTGCGTCTAATAAAATTCTTCCCAGTTCTCTGTTAGTAACATCCTGCAAAACCTCACTTCCACCGGATTTTCTTGCATTATATAAGGTTATTATGTCTCTCCTTTGTTCATGAGTTAAGGTTTCCCAGTTGCAAATACTTTTCTTGTCATCGCCTAAAATAATTTTGGTTTTATCTTTATCTGGCAAGGTTATAGAATCGCTTTTCTCCTTACACCATTGATCAAAAAATGTCTTAAATTCTTTTTCAACTTTTTTGTAATCTATTTTTTCATCGCCAAAAATACCTTGCTCAACTCCTAATTTATTTTTAATATCTTTAATGATAGTATTCGTTCCTTGTATTTGTTCAGAATATATCTTAACATCTTGCTCTGTTTCATTGCTATGAGCAAGCAAACATTCATGAACACTTTTATACTGTCCTTTATTAACTAGCTCTTCGCATTTTTCATTCCAACCTCCTGGATTGGTCATTATTAATCCTCTACTCAAAGCAGCTCCAGAACCTCCATTAATAATGTTTTTTGCTGTTAAAACTCCGGCAGTGGCAAAACAAGCTCCTTTTAATCCCCGTATAAAATTTCCAAGTTTCCTATTTATATTATCCCACATAATAATGCTTTCTTGTAAATTCTTAATCATTTCTTTTGCCCTGTCAGGAGTTAATGGAATTGCTCTTTTTTCAATTCCTACTCTAAATTTAAATTGAGATTCAACTTGAGGACCATATCCTCTTGATAAAACTTTTAATTTAACCTGTTTGTTTAAACTAGTTCTTATAAGTCTCACGTTTATGCCGTTAAAACTTTCTCCTTGATCTATACGAAGCCTTTTTTTCTGAACTCTGTAGTTATCATTAATTCTTCTTTCATACTCTATATCAACATATTCATCATCGATAGCAACAACTCTAAAAGTATGTGCTGCATTATTCTTATTTATAGTAACAGAGTCCCTTAAACCAATATTTTTTTCAGCTCCATCAATAAACAGCACTGCACTTAATTCAGACAAACCAGGTTTTTTAAAATCTAATAAACTAATAAAATGATTATTATTCATAACGCTTACTGATCCTTGTGATTTAGTTGTGTCATATTGTAACAAATTTCTATTTTCAAATTCAGCTGTTCGTGCAGAAGCAGAATTACTATGCTCTTTGATTAATTGTGAATAATATTCATAAGCTTTTCCGTCATAACCAAGTGTTCGTGAAAGCTGTGCAGATTCTAATAAAGCTTTAGCAGCATAAGGATCCTCTTCAATATGTTCCATTTTTTCTCCTGGATATAAGTTAATTAGATTATCATATTCATTTACAGATAAATCATAATAATCATGCGCTAATTTTTGTTGGGCAGTTAATTTTTCATATTCAAAATTTTTATCCCTAGCAATGTTTACTTCATTTAAGGTTATTCCTGAAAACACTTCATTTTCAGCCATAACCCCTACTGAAACATTAATGCCTTGAGCTTTATAATGAGTTTCTAATTTTTTTATTATTGAGCTCTTTATTTCATCTAAAGTCATTTTTTCATTAATATTTTTTGTTATAAGCTCCAAAGCTCCTTTCTCCTTAAACTCTCTCTCGCTGCCAGAATTATCATTTATTAGAACAACATACCTTTTATTATCCTCTGACTGACCTACATGAGCTAAATAAAAACTATTATCAATCAAAGAACCAATACCTACTTGAAAAAATTCTCTATTCAAAGAACTAAAAGTTGATCCTCCGGGAGTTAAGCTTAGTTCTAATAATTTTTCTCCAGGGCATTGAATTTTTAGTTTCCCTCCTCCTGTATACGACTCTAAATCAATAACCCTGCATCTATTCTCAATAATTCTATCTCCTTTTGCAACCCAAGATTGAACATCATTAATTTGAATTAACGCAGAATCTCTTGGGGTTGTAATATCTTCAACTTTAACTCTTAAACCAGCACCACAATAAAATCCACTTAAAAATATATCTCCAGAAGTCTGGCCTTTTCGTAAGCTAACGCTTGTTTGTCTTGTATCAACATCTCTATAAACACCAACCTGAACAACATCATTTTCAATAGATTCTACTCGTAAATAACCTCTCCCATTCCAAAATCCATAATCTTTATAATTATTAAGCCATTCTTCATCACTTATTTCGCTTAAATAAAAATTTGGCTCTCCAATGCCAAAACTTGCTTCTGTAATATAATCAACAATGGCTGTTATATTTCCTTCAACATGCTCAGGCATTTTGTCTTCGTTAGGTTGTCTAGATAAAACAATAACCACATATCCTAAATTATCATCAAAAATAGAATTCTCAAATACTCTTTTTCCTCCTACTGCTGCTCGCGCTGGATAATAACTAATGCCAGAAACTCCAGGAGGATATTGTCCTTTTATTCTTATCCCTCTTATCCTTGTTATATCAATTAATGGATTTGCTTGAAGTGCCATAACCTGGCAAAAAACCGGAACATTTTGCTCTTCTAATAAATCGCTTCGCACAACACTAGGACTACAACTTCCTGGAAGTATTTGTAGAATTAAATCCTGGCTTGCAACACATTCATAACTTCCATATCCTGAAAAATAATTACCAGGAGAAACATAATTAAAACCTGAACCAGGAGGATAAAATTGAGGATTATATGAATTTCCATAGACATTAGAACCCTTATAGTAATTAGGATTAGTGTTAAACTGATTGTAATTAGGATTATAATTAGAACCACTATTGTAATAATTATCATATTGAGCATAAACAAAATGCAAACTAAAAACTAACAAAAAAATTCCAATCACTAGTTTTACATTGAATTTCATTCTACATATATGTTCATTCGCGAACTGTCCAACAAATTATAATTTAATTGAATATCCTCTATTTTTTGAGGTACGCCAAAATTATCTGCATCAATAATTATTTTTTTTGCATTTTTCAATTCATTTTCAGTTATATAATAGTTTTGAGTTCCTCCTCCAGAAACCCCGGCTTCTATGTTCTGGCTAGGGATTTCTAGCTCAAAACATTTCTCTTCTGTTGCTCCAAAAATACCTGGAATGCCTGACTTACTTACTTCAACACATTCTTCTTTAAAAGAGCTTTCTAAAAGAATATTTATTCTTGAATAAATATAAGCTCTAATAGTATACTGCCCGTCTGACAAAAGTGTTATATTTTGTTCAGGATAATTTATTGTTTTTTCACTATTCTCTTTTTTAAAAGAAACAATAACATGTTCATTATTAGTCAAGCTCTTACCATCTTTCCTCACTTCTACATTTATTTCATACTCTTTATTAAGTAGAATATTAACATCTTGTTCTTCTACAGTGGAAGTTAAATAACGCGCAGTTTCGTAACCCTCTGCTCTAGCTATAACATAACCATTAACACATTGAGGAGTATTAGTTTCTAAAACAGCATCACTATTTTCTAGAGTACTTTCTCCGAGAAGACATTCGCTATCAAAGCATTTAAAAGAAATTCGTGCTTTCACAGGATTTAGTTCTCTATCATAAGTCTTTATGGTTATAGGAGTATTTCTGTAAAGGCATAATTCAGGGCTTGGAATCAAGGAACTTTCTCCTTCTAAAGGTTCTCTGGGTCTGTTTTTATTAATATAAACAACTACTGGAAACTGAAATAAAGAATCTTCATAATATAATTGAATTAAAACAGGATAACCAAAATCATAAACAAAATGATAAGGGACATAGCAAAAGCCTAAAACACCAAAACCCTCTTCTAATCCAACAGGCTCTGCTGTTAATATGCCATTTTCAGAAGGCCAAACCTCTAATTTCATTGGCCAATCTCGCAAATAGAGAAAATTAACGTTTAGCTCAACATCTTCTCCTATATCATGAATAAAATAACGATGCTCTTCCTTTCCAATATTGTAATAATTTCCTTTAATTTTTATGAAACCTATATTTGCCTCTAAAGCTTGTGTTAAGTTCTCTGCAACTTCTCCTATATTCCATACTAACGGACTACAACTAATGACAGTTCCATCAACAGGAGCATTTAATCTTAAAATATCAACACTGTAATTTTCCAAAAAAAGCGTTTTCTTAAAAGAATCATAAATAGAAATAGCTGTTTCATAAAATTTACCAAGTGGAAAATTAACCTCCTTATAATGTTCTCGCGCATGATAAGAATCATTACCAAAGTAAAAAGCTATATCTTGCATAACTCTTGTCTCTATAACATTTGTTTTTATAGAAGTAGCCACAACTGCTTCTCTTCCAATTTCAATTCTGTAACCTTTTTCAACAAAAGAAGAGAAATCACAGTTTCTTAATCTCTCTGAAACAAAATTATTCAATTGAATTTCAATATTTTCTTTTGTAGGAACTTGTTCCTTTATCACTCCATTTCCAGATATATAATACCAATAAGGAACACCATTGCCAAGAAAATCCAGTTGAGAAGAAAAAGGCATATAAACACTTCCAGGAGAAAATTCTAATTCATCGACATTAATATAACCAGCATGCTGACCAACAAGTGAAGCTCCTAATTTTACTTCATTATCAATGCATCCTAAATAATAATTATAAACTGGTTTAAATGTTTGAGGCATACCCAAACTTATTACTCCAGATCTAAAAACAAAATATAATATTATGCCTATAACAACAGCAATAGCAATGATAATGAAAATGTAAACTTGCGAGTTTTTTGATTCAGGCAATCTTACAAATGCAGTAGCTGAACCAAAATACGAGTTTTTCTTATTCATTTTATACCTCTTTTATTTATACAACTAAGACTATCATTCTCTTTTTAAATATATAAACGAGGAAAAAAGTATATATAAATGTTGTTTATGAAAAGATTATCTTTCAAAATAAAAATCACTTTTTAACATTATAATGAGTTCTATAACCAGGATTTTCTGTAGGCCTGTATTTATTTGGAAAGTGAATATCTGTTTTTACATCATGTGAAACTTTTTTGAAAAACTTGAATACTTCATAAGGATTAGCTATATGACTAATAGTATATGGCTTTTGTATAGGTCCTCTTCTCGTATACGTAAATGTACCTACAGTTGATAATAAAATGCTTCCTGAACCTCCTCCAAATAACTTGTCCAAAACGCCAACATTAACTTCAGCATTCGTTATTTGGTCAAAATCAACAGTTTCAAAATCTCTTCCAATTAATCCTTTTTGTAAAATAATTCTTTTATGGGTTATAGCATAATAAGTATGGCTGTATACAAGTGCCTTGTAAAGAGGAATTCCAAAAACAAATACCACACCAATCCAGAAATGTGGAATGAAAATAAAAAAATAATTTCCACTTAAAATCCCCATAATAACAAAAATTCCCCCAACAATTAAAAAAATTAATCCAAAAAGTGCGCCTGCAAAACCACTAAGAAAAAACGGCCAAAATTTAGGCCTTCCCTCCCAAAATACTTTTTCTTTGCTATCTAAAATTTTGTCAATTTCTTTCATTAAGATACTAAAAAACCTATTTTTTTAAATCTATGGGAAATGGCCGCGCCAGGAATCGAACCTGGTTTTAATCCACGTCAAAGATTTGTCCTGCCAATGAACGATGCGGCCTTATTTTTCTTGAACTATTGCAATTAAAGTTCATATTTAAAATTATTAAACTTTATGTAATATATATTATTGTATTAATATTAAATAAATGATAAAATTACAATTTCCATTATAAAAGAAATAAATTATAAATATATAATAAAACTTAATTAAATATATAAAGTAAATAAGAATTTTTTAAATATGGATAATCGAGCCTATGTTCAATATCAATTAAAATTTCTTGGAATTAGTCTATTAACAAAAGAACAAAAAGAAGAAATTGCAACGAGAAGAGATAAATATTTTGAAAAATCAGACCAAACAAATAAAAAAATTAGAGGTTTAAGAGATGAAATATCTAAACTTGAATCTGAATTAATTGATTCTGTTCCTTCTATTAACGGAGCCCAGTTTCAACATTTTGGATATCGTGGTTGTGTATTAAAAACAGTTTATAGGATTGGACATGATAATGAAGTTGGAGATCCAGTTTATTATTGTGCTTATTGTGATAGAGATTTTCAAATAACTGAATCAAATAATATAGGATAATTTAATTTTAATATAAGATCTGAATTAGAAGTTCTGAAAATAATTTACAATTTAATTTAAACTTACATTTTGAAGATTAAATTAATAAGTATTATATCTCGCATCTTGAATTTATTGCTCCAATTGGGTTAATACCCCGTAGCTTGCTACGATATTTTTCGTTCCCAATTGGAGGCTTAAAAAATACTCCACAGCTTGCTGTGATTGGGATTTTTTATTTCTTTTTAAATTTTTTTCCATGTCTTATTTTTCCACCTTTAATTTGTCCCCAATGTTCTTCAAGATAACTAACCATAAAATTACTAGTATTTATTTTCATTAAATAACATAATTGTTCAAACAAATTTCTTCTCATTAACCTTCTTTCATTATAATAATTTTTTAAACTAGAATAACTAAGGTTGAATCCAAATTGCAAAATATCTTTTAAAGAAACACAATTTAAGTTTCTTATAACTATCTCTAAAAATTTCCTTTGTTCCCCTTTTTTGAATTTTACTCTTAGAGAACTTTGAATAATTGACATTTCCGAAGGAAATCTAGCAAAGTCTTCAACTTCTGTGAAGTTGAATGAATCAGAAATTTTCAATTTCTGAGTTCTTCTTAGAGAATTTTGTTTTTCAGAGTTTTTCAAAATTCTCCTTATATTTTCATTTGTCATATTCTGCTGCGACACCTAAATACACAAAACTTTAAAAACTCTTCTTTTCTTGGTTTTTTACAAATAAAATTTATAAAATGAAACTCCCAAAAAAAACAAATAGATTTTGTCCTTTTTGTAAAAAAAAGACAGAACAAAAAATAGATGTAGTAAGCACTGGTTTTAAAAGAGGAACATTAAGTTATGGTTCATTATCCAGAGCTAAAGCTCGAGGTAAAGCGCGAGGAATGGGGAATTGGGGAAGATATTCTAAAAAAGCTGTTAAATCATGGAAAAGAAAAACAAAATCCACAACAAGAAAAGTCTTAATCTATACTTGTCAAGAATGTAAAAAATCTAAACATGCCAATCATTCAAGAAGAGTTTCGAAAATAATAATCGGAGAGAAATAAAATGGAAGATTTAGAAAAAAAATCAGAAGGAATAGAGAATGTTTTATCAAGATCATTAAATTTATCTATTTATTTTATTTCTAAATGGTTAGAAAATTATCAAAAACTTTCTTTAGATGATAACCTAGAAGATTTAACCGAAATTGGATATACTGGTTTTTATGAAGATTCTATAATTGCTGGATTAGATGGCTTAAGGAGTTTATTACCTGAAGTCGAACATATTTTAAACGCAAATCAATTAGAACAATTAAAAGATCAGTATGAAAAATTAAATCAAAGATATGAACAAACATCAAGAATAATCGCCAATAGATTAAAACATTAACATGCCAAAACAATGTAAATCAAAGATTTCCAAGTTTTACCATTTTCTTGGAATAGAGAGCAACAAATGGTAAAACAAACAAAAGTCATAACAAGAAGAAGAAAATTTTTAGAAGTAGAAATTCCTCTGCTCAATCAAAAAATAGAACTTATAGGAGAAAATCCCGACGAACTTAAGGACAGAACAATAAAATTAGATTTAACTAGACATCTAAAAGGAAAAAGTGTAGAAGGAATATTCAGATTAAAGATTGACAATAAAAAAATTATAGCAGGATTATACAAATTAAAGCTTATGTCTTATTTTATAAGAAGAATGATAAGAAAAAGAGTAAGTTATGTCGAGGATTCTTTTCAAACACCATCTCAAGAAAATATGATCTTTGTAAAACCATTCTTGATAACTAGAATGAGGGTTTCCAGAGTAGTAAGAAAAACATTGAGAAATAAAGCAAGAAACTGGATTGAAGATTATATAGCAGAAAGAAAAAATGATGATATTTTCACTGAAATTCTTTCCAATAAATTGCAAAAACAGCTTTCATTGGTATTAAAGAAAACTTATCCTCTATCACTATGCGAAATAAGAATACTGGAAATTAAAAGACCTTTGAACAAAGATGAAATTCCAAAAAAGAAAGCTGTAGAGAAAACAGAAGAGTTAGAAGAAAGCATAAAAAAACAGGAAGAAGAAAAAATTGAGGAAGCGGTCAAAGAGATTAAGAAAGTTCAGAAAAAAGCAGCACAAAAAGAAAAGGAAATAGAAGAAAAGCAAGAGGATACAAAGTCATTAGAGGAAAAAACAAAAGAGGATAAAAAGAAAACTACAAAAAATATAACTGCGAAAAAGGAAAAATTGAAAGAAAGTGTTAAAAAGAAAGAGGAAACAATAAATTATCCTGATAAAAAATGATAGATAAACAAAAAGTAAATTTAGGTCATTTTGAGGAAGGGTGACTTGCGAAAACTTGGACTTTGGCAAAATGAATAAAAAACAAAGTCAAATTTTGAGTTTAGGGAAAACCTTAGGTTTCCATACGAGAATGGAAACGAATAAACATAAATTGAAAATCACTCTTAGGAAGGGTGACTTGTTAGGGAAACCTTAGGTTTCCATACGAGAATGATACAACAAACATTAGTTTTAATAAAGCCAGATGGTGTGAAACGAGGGTTAATTGGAGAAATAATAAAAAGATTTGAGCAAAGAGGATTAAAAATTGTTGGGATAAAAATGGTTAAACCAACAAAAAGTATTTCTGAAAAACATTACACAGAATCTATAGCTGAAAAACACGGAAAACATGTAAGAGATAGTCTTTTAAAATATATTTCTTCAAGCCCTGTAATTGCAATAGTAATCCAAGGAATAGATGCAATAAAAATAGTAAGAAAAATTGTAGGGAATACCTATCCAGGAGAAGCTGAAATTGGCTCAATAAGGGGAGATTTTGCACATGCAAGCAAAGATTACGTAAAAACTAAAAATCTAGGGCATAATTTAGTGCATGCTTCTGAAAACGAAGAAGATGCAAAAAGAGAGTTAGCATTATGGTTTTCAATAAATGAGATATTTGATTATAAAAGAACTGATGAAGAGCATTTTTTTGTTTGATTATTTTCTTTTGACAAAACTCCCTTCAACTAAGTATCCTGGATGAGTTGAATTAATTGAGCCATTAATACAAAGTGATATTAATGCTCTATAAAAATCCCTGTCCTGAAAAAAATCCCCATATCTTCTTCTAATTTCACTTTTTATTGTTGAATAATGCAATACTTTATCTTCAAATAAATCCATGATTAATGGTTCTAAAACCTGATCTATACACCTTTACAAATCAGAAATAGCTTCATAAAGACTGTTTCTTATTTTTAAAACATCATCTAATTTTTTAAGATCTTCACTTGAAATTTCAGTTTTATCCATTTTTATAATAAAAATACTTATTTTATAAGAATGCGTATAGTTTACAAAATACTTTTAAATCTTCAAAATTTTAATTTTGAATGAGTTAAAAACAAGGTTTTTAAACTACACTTCTCTCGAATAAATACGCCTGTGTAGCTCAGTTGTTAGAGCGGCGGTTTTGTAAACCGTAGGTCGGGGGTTAGAATCCCTCCACAGGCTTTACAGGGAATTGAAAGGAGGCAAAGAAAAGATGAAAACCAAAGAAAAATGCAAAATAAAAATAGAAAGAAATATTTTTGGGATGCCTAAAAGAGTAGAAGCATCAAAAGAATGCACAACCCAACAATTAGGCATAGTTTTGAGAAAAAGAAATATTAACTTAAAAAAGCTTAATATCGTTAGTTTTTGCGACTAATTAGTCAGAAATCTGACAAAGATTCTTTTTGTATCTATAAAGCATCGACGAAAGGTTTAAATATAGGATATACTAAGTATATCCTATGAAGAAAGTTAATTTAAACTCAAAAAACAAGCTAATTTTAGAGAATATTGAAGGATTTATAAAAAGGCAGGTAACTAAGTTTGGCAATAGTGCCAAAGTTAGCTGTCCAAAAGAATTTCTAGATAAAGAGGTTTACCTTGTAATTGTTAAAAATGAATCTAATTGAAGAAAACCAAAAGTTAAAGTCTGAAATTGAATTTTTGAGAAAGAAAGAAAAAGAGTGGCAGAAAAAATATTATGAACTTCTAAATGAATTAAAGAAAACTCAAGCATTACTTAGGCAATTTTTAAATGAAAATACTCCTTCTTCAAAATTGCCTTTCAAATATCCATCCAAAGAACAATCTGAAAAAGAACTAAAACCTCGCGGTAAACCCCTAGGAGGAAACGGAGGAAACAAGAAAGATCCTAAAAATGTTGATAGGATAATAAAAGCAAAACTTGATAAAAGATGCCACAGATGTGGAAAAATAATTTTAAGAAAAAATATTGATACAAGATTAAGATATGTTTATGATGCTATATTGAAAGCTGTTGTTATTGAAGTTGAGGAAGAATTTTATCCTTGTGATTGCGGAGAGTTTTGCATTGGGAAACATCCAGATATTCCTCAAAGAGGAATGATCGGATACAATCTTCAAACATTGTTTACTGAATTGAAATTTAACTTCTCTGGCTCTTATGCAAATATATCAAAGTTCTTTGATAATGTTACTAACGGAAAAATAAACTTTACTCCCAAAGCAATTAATGACTGTATTTCAGGAATCGCTGAAAAACTTGAGCTATCTTACGACGAGATAGAAAACCAGCTCAAAAATGAAAATTATGCCCATAGCGACGAGACTTCTTGGCCCGTGAATGGAGTGCTTTGGTATCTATGGATGTTTGTTACAGCAAAGTTTGTGTTCATAAAAATACAGAATTCCAGAGCAAGAAAAGTTTTGATTGAGATATTTGGAGAAGATTACCATGGAGGGATTATTAGTGATTGTTACAAAGTTTATGATAATTTTGCAGAATGGTATCAGAAATGTTGGGCACATCTTTTGAGAAAAGCAAAATTTGAATCAGAAAAATATCCAAGGAAAAATATTGTAAAATTCTATGAACAATTAAAGAGTCTTCATAAGGAAATGACGGATTTTCTGAAAGAAAATCCTTCGAAAGATTTGCGAATTGAAAAGAAAAAAGAATTTGAAAAGAAATTAAATGAAATAACAAATTACCGACATTGGTGCAAAGAGGCACAAAGTATCGTCGATAATAGATTGAAGGCGTATAGAAATCATTGGCTTACTGCAATTGAAATTGAAGGAATAAGTTTGGATAATAACCTTTGCGAAAGAAAAATAAGAGGCTCGATTGGTTGGAGAAAAATGCTTGGAGGTCATAGGACAAGAGAAGGTGCAAAACATTATGCAATCATTGAAACTCATAGACAGAGTTGGAGACACAATGGAAAATACCCTTATAATGAGCTATTGAATTTCTTGAAGAACAAAACTCCTTGCTTGCCTACCCAAACTTTTAATTTTGTACACTAATGAAAAATTTAGAAATTTGAGTCTGTCCGCAAGGCGACTTAAATTTCAATTAATTTCTGATTTTTGCCTCGCAAAAATCAGCTATATTAAATTATAGACGAACTATATACTTACTTATAAAC
>Ga0209541_10007589_pt1 | contig 18190 bp, 21 predicted proteins | sample RifCSPlowO2_01_FD_184027 | JGI IMG/M metagenome (GOLD analysis project Ga0209541, IMG submission 184027) | Groundwater microbial communities from Rifle, Colorado - Rifle CSP2_plank lowO2_0.1 (SPAdes) (version 2) | ecosystem: Environmental > Aquatic > Deep subsurface > Groundwater | place... | reverse complement strand
CTTCACGATAATGAATTTGTACCGGCATTATTAGAAAATGTTCAATACCTGAAAGAAATGCCGGGAACTTCTGAAACTTTTGACTACCTGCAAAAAAGAGGCGTTTATGTAGCAACTGGAAGTGGATTTCCTTCGGTAGTTACTGACGCAATTAATGAAAAATTGGGGTGGAAAGAAAGAGGATTGGTTAATTTTGCAACTTGCGGTGAAAGGGCGGGAGGGGGAAGGCCTAAACCCAACATGATAAATCAGGCTTTAGTTGAGGCTCAACTCTTACCAAAAGAAACCGACTTATCAAAAAAAGTTGAGGGATTCGATTATGGTATTGTCCTTAAGGTTGGGGATACATTGGAAGATATTCATGAAGGAAATAATGTGGGAGCAACTACAATAGCGGTCTCTTCAGGAACACAAGGCGTTAAAATGCTTTTACAGGGTCAGCCTAAAGTAATTTTGCCAAGCATTTTTGCATTGCCAAACTACTTGGATAATCATGGATACTTTAGATAAAATTTAAAACATCAAAAACCCCTGGTTTTTGTGGCTTTAAAACTTCTAAGAGAAGTTTTAAAAACCCATTACATATAGATTTTATATGGCTATAAATAACATATCTGGAAACAGAATTGAGATAATTAGTTCTATCATTATAGCTGGTATTATTATCTAAAAGACAAGCGCTACTTGTGTCTTGTCGGAAAATTTACATGGATTTAGAGCTATATGACTGCACTTTAAGGGAAGGAGAACAATCAGCTGGAGCAAGCTTTAGTCTTGAGGACAGAGTTGATCTATTCAGAAGATTAGATGATTTTGGAATAGAAATTATAGAGGGTGGATGGCCTGTGGCTGGAGAAGAAATCCTTGATTCTTTTAAACTTTTTAGAGATGTCAGAAAGAAGGCAAAGATTAGTGCTTTTGGCTCGACTTCAATAGCAAAAAATCCAAGAGAAGATGCAAATTTAAGATGTTTATTAGAGACAAATGCAGATTACGCCTGTATTTTTGGAAAAACATGGAAGGACCAAGTTGCAAAACAATTGAGAATATCTCCTGAAGAAAATCTTGAGAAGATAAGGCAAAGTGTTTTGTTTCTTATAGATAATGGAATGCCCGTTATGTATGATGCCGAACACTATTTTGATGGATTTAAACAGGATAAAACTTATTCTATAGAAACTCTTGTTAGTGCTGCAAAAGCTGGAGCTGAAAGATTAATTTTATGTGATACAAATGGGGGATGCATTCCTGGAGAAGTTGAAAAAATAGTAAGAGAAACAAAACAAGCACTTGTATCAAGAGGAGTAAATACAGATTTAGGAGTTCATCTCCATGATGATTGCGGATTTGCTCTGGCAAATACTGTTGTTTCCTTGCCTTATGTAAGACAGGTTCAGGGAACAATAAATGGTATAGGGGAAAGAGTTGGAAATTTAAATTTTTCAGAATTTATTCCAGTATATATAAAAAAGCTAGGTGGAAAACTCAGTGTTCATTTGAGAGATATGAAAAAACTAAATGAAGAATCTTTCAGATTGAGCGGTATGGATATCCCTGATTTAAGAGCATTTGTTGGAGATACTGCTTTCGCGCATAAGGGGGGTGTTCACATAGATGCTACACATAAGGGTGCTAGCTATGAACATGCTTCTCCAGAAGATTTTGGTAATAGAAGGATAATTTTATTAAACACTCTTGGAGGCAAAGCGGGAGTAATAAAAGTTGCAGAGTATTTTGGATATAAACTTGATAAAAAAAACAAAGATGTTGAAGGAAAGATTGAAGCATTGTTTGTTGAATTAAGAGATATAGAAAACAAAGGTTATAGAATTGGGGGTGTGGAAGCAGAACAGTATCTTTTAGTTGAAAGATACTTTGGAAATTTAGAAAATTACTTTGATGTCGAAGATTGGGATGCAAGAACGGGAAGAAGAAACGGAAGAGAGATAAGCCGCTTTGATGGAACATTTAATATAAATGGTGAAAGAATTCTTAATGGTGTAGTTGTGGAAGGGGGTCCTGTTGATGCCACATATAAAACATTCCGTAAGACACTGGAAAGTCACTATCCAAGAATAAAAGACCTAATATTAAAAGACTATCACGTTGGAATAGCAAGAAGCAGAAAAGAGGAGAGTACTGTAAGGGTTAAAGTAACTTTTGAAAACGGCAGAGATTTTCAGACTATTGGTGTGAATAGCAACATAATTGAAGCCTCACTAGAAGCAATATCTAAGGGATTTAAGTATTTTTTAAATACAACTAGGTAAGGGATTATTTTAAAAAACATAAAGTCGTTTAACTCATGATATGTACAACTTCAAAGAGATAGAAGAAGAAGCGAGAAAAGTATGGAAAAAATATGCAAAAGATATTGACAAGGCTGTAAAACCGGAAAAGAATTCTAAAAAAAAGTTATTTTCATTTCTTGAAGGTCCGCCAACAGCGAATGCTCCTCCGGGATTACATCACTTAGAAGTACGTACTTTTAAGGACATTATATGCAAATACAAATATATGCAAGGATTCTCAGTCCCAAGAAAAGGGGGATGGGATTGTCACGGTCTACCGGTAGAAGTTCAGGTTGAAAAGTCTTTAGGATTAAAAGATAAAAAAGATATTTTAAATTATGGTGTTGATAAATTCATAAAAAAGGCAAGGGAAAGCGTTTTTTCATATATTTCTGAATGGGAAAAATCAACTAAAGAATTAGATTATTGGGTCGACTTGAAAAATCCTTATGTAACTTTAGATAACGATTATATTGAAAGTGTATGGTGGAGCTTGAAACAACTGTATGATAAAAAAATGCTTTATGAGGGGCATAAGGTTGTTCCGTTTTGTCCACGATGTGGAACCCCATTGTCAAGCCACGAAGTTGCTCAGGGCTACAAAGACATAAAAGAAGAGTCCGTCTACATAGCATTTAAAGTTAAAGGCAAACCTAGTGAATACGTACTTGCCTGGACAACAACTCCCTGGACTCTTCCTGGAAATGTTGCTTTAGCAGTAAGTCCGAAGGTTGATTATGTAAAAGTTAAACTTCCGGACGGAGATAAAATAATTCTTGCCAAGGACAGACTTGGAGTCTTAAAAGAAGGATATAAAATTGTTGAAGAGTTTAAAGGGAAAAAACTTGAAGGTTTAGAATACGAGCCATTATATAACATTCCTGAGACTCAAAATAAAAAATCGCATAAAGTAATTCTTGCAGATTTTGTTACAACAGAAGATGGAACAGGTGTAGTCCACACAGCAGTAATGTATGGTGAAGATGATTATAATGTTGGGATGGTCTTAGGACTTCCCGCAGTTCATACTGTCGGAGAAGATGGCAAGTTCTTGGATATAGTCCCCAAATTCAAAGGAAGATATGTAAAAGAGGCTGAAGCAGATATCATAAAAGACCTGAAGGAGCGAAGATTATTATTCAAAACTGAAAAAGTCACGCACTCTTACCCTTTCTGCTGGAGATGTGATACTGCATTGTTGTATTATGCAATAAATTCTTGGTTCATAAAAGTCAGTTCTGTGAGAAAAGAAATGATTAAACTAAATGAACAAATTAATTGGTTTCCTTCACACATAAAGGAAGGAAGATTTGGAAACTGGCTTGAAGGAGCTAAAGATTGGGCGTTATCAAGATTCAAATTCTGGGGAACTCCTCTGCCAGTTTGGAAATGTCAAGAATGTGGAGAATTGGAAGTTGTTGGAAGTGTAGAACAGCTAAAGAGCAGGTCGATAAGTAAAATTGGAAAAGAAATTGACTTGCACAAGCCTTGGATAGATAAAATTGAATTTAAGTGCTCAAAAAAGTCATGCAAGGGAATTATGAAAAGAATTCCAGATGTTATAGACTGCTGGTATGATTCTGGATCAGCGCCTTTCGCACAGTTCCACTATCCTTTTGAAAATAAAGCTGAATTTGATAAGCGTTTTCCGTACGACTTCATTTCTGAAGCAATAGATCAGACAAGAGGGTGGTTTTATACAATGCATGTAATTTCAACTATTTTGTTTAACAAGCCAGCCTACAAAAACGTTATTTGTGCCGGGCATGTAGTTGACGAAAAAGGAGAGAAAATGAGCAAAAGCAAGGGAAACATTATTTCTCCAAGAGACATAATAGACCAAGCGGGAGTTGATGCAATAAGACTTCAGTTCTGCACTTCAGATGCAGGAAGCCAGAAAAGGTTTTCATATGAGCTTATGCGCGAAAGTGTTATACCTTTCCTTACTGTGCTATATAATGTTAATAACTATTACAAGCAGCTTGAAGATAAGAAAACAAAAACAAAGCTGAAAATTGAAGATAAATGGATCTTAAGCAGAGTAAATTCTGTTATAAAAAATGTGACAGAGGGCTTGAATAGTTACTCGTTAGATAAACCATTCCAAGAACTTAATAATTTTGTTGTGAACGACTTGTCAAGAGGATATATAAAAATGACCCGTGACAGAGAAGATACAAAACAAGTTATTGGTGAAGTTTTGGAGATAGTGGTAGGCCTGCTTGCTCCTTTTGCTCCTTACATTTCTGAAAATATTTACCAAAACTTCTCAAAAAACTCGGTTCATTTAAGCAAATGGCCAGTTTATGACAAAAAAAAGATAAACTTGAAACTTGAAGCCAAACTTTCACAAACGTTAAAAGTAATTGAAAGAGGAATGGCAGAACGTGAAAAAGCCCAAATTGGGTTGAAATGGCCTTTGGCTAAGGTAACAATAGCCAACTTGGAGATAGACAAAGAGTTTGATGAGATAATAAAGTCCCAGCTTAATGTTAAGGAGATAAAAAGAGTCCATCAAGGAAAACTGCCTGAGGCTCTTGATAACAAAAGAAAAGCCAGTGAAGAGGACCTAATTGATGTTATAAAACTTGACACCAACCTGACTCCGGAGCTTGAGGCTGAAGGATATTCAAGAGAATTATCCAGACTTGTCCAAGCGCTGAGAAAAAATGCGGGATTGGTAAAAAAAGACAGAATAAAATTAAAAATAATCAGTGATGATGAAGAATTGAGAGATATCGTCGGAAAATGGAAAGAGTTTATAAAAGAAAGGACTAACTCTAAAGAATTATCAATTAGTAGTTATTCTGAAGTCACATCAGCAGAAAAGTTTAAAAACAGTGGTGATTTTGTTGTGAAAGGTAAAAGAGGAAAAATAATGTTGACCAAATTGTAGGTCGTTTGGCGATTTTGGGCTTAATAACCACCAACTAGTAATCCAATAAGATTACTCTTTTATCATAACAATATTTAAAAATGAAAAAGGTGACGTCATAAGATGATTGTGAAGGAAGAATTTTTAAGTAGATTGCGAAAGATATTCGACCTTAACTTATATGAAGTTAAAGTCTGGACTGCACTGCTCTCAAGAGGTGTTTCAAACGCCGGAGAATTAAGCAGTATTTCCGATGTTCCAAGATCCAGAACGTATGATATCCTTGAAAGTTTGGAAAAAAAAGGCTTTATTGTAATGAAGCTGGGAAAGCCAATAAAATTTGTTGCATTAAAACCTGAAGAGGTTGTTGAAAGAGTTAAAAAAAATCTTGTCAGAGATGCGCAAGATAAAAGCAAGAGGCTTGAGCAGCTGAAAGGTGATGCAGTTCTTGATGAGCTGACAACATTATTCACTCAGGGTGTTAAATATGTTGAGCCTTCTGATCTTTCTGGAAGTTTGAAGGGAAGACAGAACATGTATAATCATTTAGATATGATGATTCGCGATGCCGAATCGACTGTTACTATAATGACAACCTCAGAAGGAATTAACAGAAAACTTGAAGCGCTCATGCCTTCACTTGAAAAAATAAAAAAAAGAGGTGTTAAAATAAGGATCGCCGCCCCTTTGAATTCTTCTAATGTTAAGGTGGCGAAAGAATTAAGTAAAGTTGCTGAAGTAAAATCTGTAGATAAACTTAGATCAAGATTTATCATTATTGATTCTAAGGAAATAATGTTTATGCTTTTAGACGATGAAAAAGTCCATCCTAACTATGATGTTGGTATATGGATAAATACTGAATTCTTTGCTCAGACTCTAGAACAATTATTTGAACTAGCTTGGAAAGAAATGACACCTTTAAGCAAGGTTAGAGGTTAAGGCATCAGAAGAAAAAATCAAATCATAACAAAAAATTTAAACTCTTTCCCTGGATAAGATTTATGTCACTTGAGGGTAAAGTTAAAGAAGGTATTGTTGAAAAAATTGACAAAGTATTAATGTATGCAACTGACAGATTGACATACAGTTGGGAAGATATTGTTGAACAGGATAAAAAATCACTAATGAGGTGTCTTTATGGATTGGGGTTAACATCTGCAATATGTTTTTCATACAGCTTAAGAGATTCACTTAATGGTTTTGAAATGCTAATGATGCCTCTTTATTCTCTTACTAGCTGGGGTAATGGCGAAATGGCAACAAGCAATGTTCTACCGACTGAAAAAATAAGAGAACTCGATGAAAGCAAGTTATCCAAATCTGTAGGTGTTTTTACAACAGCACTTGTGGTAAGCGCATTAAGTTTAAGCGCCTCCTGTATGCTTGATAAAGAAACTCAAAAAGTTGTACTGCCTCTTTTTTATGTTGGTTTAACAACCTTCTCTGCAAACACAAATTATTACACCAGAAGACTCATAAACAAAGAAAAAATCAAAAAATAAAAATAAACGGGTATTGACCCTTGGGCAAGACCCAAGACCCACTGACGAACTAAACCCTTTGGCAAGACCAAAGGGTATTACAATAAATAAAAAAATAAATTTAACTTAGAGAGTGTACTATTTCTAAGATAACTCCTAAAATTGTTGTGATTATAACTACCCAACCAGCAATAGCTGCAACAGTTGCTCCGCCAAGATAACCCGGAAGCGATAAAACTCCACTCGTCATTGCGAAACCAACTGACAAAGCTACAATCACACCTGTAAGCCACATTAAAAAGCTAACAAGTTTTGCAAGTCCTGCCTTGCCTACTCTTCTTTTTGCCATTTCAACCTCCTTTTTTATCTAATAATAAATATAACGAGAATAATCATTTATTATTTAAAAATGCTTCGATAAAGAAAAATTATTGATCATCTCTTTTTTGAAATATATTTTTAAACAATTTATCATGATTAGTTAATTATATTAAGAGGGTCAACAATATTAGAAAATATTGGCAATCAAATAGATTCTGGAATTAAAATCAAAGATATCTTAAAATTAAATCACATACAACTAATTACATTTCTTCCAAAACATCAATTCCAAGAAGATTGAGAGAATTTTTTATTGTTTGCGAAAAAGCTTTTACAAGCTCAAGTCTGAAAGATTCATTTTCCGAGTTTAAAACTGGCGAGTTGTGATAAAACTCATTAAAGCACTGGCAGAGCAGGAAAGAATAATTAGCGATTGCAGAAGGATTCATCTGATGCAAAGAAGATTTTACTATTTCGGGAAACTCTGAAAGCTTGGTAATAAGTGCTTTTTCTGATTCGTTCAGAGATGTAGACTTTGATTTGGTTATTTTCTTCTTACCTTTTTTTATTTTTCTTAAGATAGATTTAGATCTCGCATAACTGTATAACAAATAAGGTCCGGTATTGCCCTCAAGACTTATAGACTCATTAGGATTGAAAGTCATATTTTTGGATGCTTCAATTTTTAACAGAGCATATTTTATTGCTGCTAGTGCTATTGTCAAACTTCTTTTCTCAAGTTCTTTTTCTGATAATTTAACACGTGCATTAATTTCATGCTTTACCATCTTCTTAACTTCTTCAATTAGATCATCTGCTTCAACAACCTTACCTTCTCTAGATTTCATTTTACCTTCTGGAAGAAATACCATTCCATAGGATAGATGATATATTTTATCAGCAAAACCAAATCCTAATTTTTTGAGTATTAAGACTAAAACTTTGAAATGATAATCCTGTTCATTTCCGGTTACATAAATCGACTTTTCTGGTTTATACTGATCAAATTTTAATTTAGCTAAATATAGATCTTGAGTTATGTAAACAGAAGTTCCATCAGAACGCAAAACCACTTTTTCATCCAAGCCCTCATCTTTGAGATTTATTGCTACGGCGTTATCCTCTTTTTTGAAGAAAACTCCTTTTTTTAATCCATCTTGAATTAATTCTTTTCCTTTTTTGTAAATCTGCGATTCATAATAATCCTTGTCTATCTTTATACCAAAGTTTTTGTAAGTTTCCTTAAACCCCTTCAAAGCCCAAGTATTCATTTTTTTCCATAATTCCAGAGCCTTTTTGTCCCCTTCCTCCCATTTAACTAACAGGTTTTGCGCCTCTTCATCAAGCTTGGGATTTTTTTCAAGCTCTTTGTTGAACAATACATAATAATGGCCTACAAAGTGATCAGACTTCATTTTTGATTTCTCTGGCGTCAAGTTTTTTCCAAATTTCTGATAAGCTAACATTGATTTGCATATGTGAACTCCCCTATCGTTGTTTAGGTTAACGCGTATAACCTTATTCCCTTCAAATTCAAGTATTCTTGAAATAGATTCGCCTATAGACATATTTCTTAAGTGACCTAAATGAAGGGGCTTATTTGTATTGGGTGAGGGGAATTCTATAACAATCTTCTTCCCCGATTTTTTAGGTTTTCCGTAACTATCTTTTTCCTTTAAAATTAGATTTATAGTCTTTTCAGCAAGAAGAATTTTGTTTATAAAGAAATTAAGATACGGACCTTTTGGCTCGACTCGCTCTATTTCTTTAGGGAGAGATTTAGATATTTTTTCTGAAAGTTCTTTTGATATAATCGCGGGATTTTTCTTAAATTCTTTAGCTAAAGAAAAGCAAGGAAAGGCATAGTCGCCTAAATCTGGAGAAGGAGGAACTTCAAGTAAGTCGGCTACTTGTTTTTCAGAAAGTTTTGTGTGCTTTGAAATTAGTTTGGCTACTAAAAGTTTCATAACTATAGGTATCAATGTAGATTAATAAAGTTTATTTAGGGGTTGTTTTAGTATAATCATGGGAAATTACAGAGTTCTTGTTGTTGATGATGAAGCCGGCAATGTGTTTGTTATGAAAGAAGTTGCTTCAAGAAATGGGTATGAAGTTTTTACTGCTTCAAATGGACAGGAGGGCTTGGATGTTTTTTTAGATAAATCACCGGAAATAGTTATAACTGATTATAGAATGCCCAAAATGAACGGACTGGAGCTTATTGAAAGAGTCAAAAAAATAAAACGTGAGACTGTTGTAATCTTTACAAGCGCCGTATTGAACAATGGATTAAGGGAACAGGCCGAAATGCTTGGAGTTTTTGGATGTTTTGAGAAACCGTTTGAAATAAAAACTTTAGAAGATATGTTAAACCGCGCCAGAAGAGAGGTTGAACTTGAAAGAGAAAGAGACCATTATTATGATTCTTGTTAGAAATTGCCAAAAAATTTATATACAATATTATTTCTAAGATTTCATGACATTGGATATAAAAAGGCATGTCAATGGCGTTTTAAAAATTAAAGAAAATACGGCCGAGTACGGAAAATTCTGGAGAGAGTATATGCATCATCACTGGCTTAGGGGATTCAAAGAAATTGCGGGCGAAAATTATCTTGATATGGGAAGAACAAAGGAATTTTTAGATGAAAAAACTTTGCAACACGCACAATTCTCAAGATTAACAAGTTCTAGTTTTCTTAGAAGCCATGAAAGACTTGTAAGAGAAAATAGGCTAATCTCACTATGGCTTCCGGTAGACAACTCCTGTCACTTGCAGATTTTTGCATTAATAAAAGATAAGAAAATGAAGTTGCTTTATGAAAAATGCAAAAGATGCAGAGCAGCATACTCTGAAACATTACCTTGCATTCAATTAAAGAGGAGTATGGATTTATCAGGAATGACTAATGGTGTAATGATTGACGCAGAAATGACCCCCTGGAATCAAAGACGAGGAGAAATGTCGGAAGCTTATGAGACTATGGAAGAATTTGTAAAAGCTATCAGAGTTTATTAAAGAACTGTCAAGTCTTCAAAGTAAAGGTTTATAAGTTTTCTAAAAGAAGTATTTTTATGTGGGGGTGCCGGAGTGGTCAAACGGGCAGCCCTTAAGTCGTATGAGGAACTCTGAAGGAGAGCGTCCTCTGTAACAAGTCACCACCTCCTAATATAGAGGTATGACGAGTAAGAACGGCTGTAGCTTAGTGCTTACGCAGGTTCGAACCCTGTCCCCCACATATAAAAGAAACCAAAGGCTTACCCTTATCAACCCTTCCTTTAAATTTGGGTTGCTTCCGCATGATTTAAAAAGGAAATCTTTTTCTGCGCATTATATCAACTTTCTGATTATTGTCTAAAAATTCCATAGTACAATCGGTGTTTGTCGTTTTTAATGAAGAAATATAATCTTCTGCTATTGCTCTAAGAGTTTTTATAGACTGAAAATCATCTGTTCTGAATATCTTGTCTATAGAATTACTTTTGTAAATCAAAAATTCATATCTATGCTCTCCTGGTTCTTGAGCTTCTCCAGAGACAATTACAATCCATAGTTTATACTAATCAGTTCAATATATAAAGATTTTTATAAATGACAATATCATCTGATTTAAAGAAAGTCTTACTTGTAAGGCATATTAAAAACATGAAAGAAAAAGCTATCTCTCATACAAGGGAACAACCTTTGTTTTATCTTTCTCTAGTCGATAAAGTAAATCGTTTATTTTAGTTCGAGTTTTTCCGAGGGTATATGGAAGAGACTTAAACTCTGGTTCGTTTTTCTCAAGATATAAATTCTGTAAACAAGAGGTTATATGACTTGGCACTGCTCTTCTTGCAAATTCGCCAGGATTAAATAAAAAAACGACTGCTAAAAGATTAGCTGCCAAAAGTTCAAGTTTTTTTAATGCCATTTTGAAATTAAAATTTTCTTACCTCATAAGGATTAAATGGATAACGTAATCTATTTATAACGTCTGGATCTGTAAAAGGATATATTGCTGGAGGAATTGTCGAAGGAGGAAATATAAATCTTGGGATCCCCAGACTAGGCGGTGAGATAATATGAGGTAATCTTTGCGGAACTCCCCTCCAGTCATAATTTATATGCGGTCTGCTAAGAGGATTTGATGGTGGCAACCCCCTATGCCCCATATCAAATCTGAATTGTTCATATCCACCATTAGGATATTTTACCCCTATTCTAGGAGGATTTGGCCCACCTATCATACCGTGAGGATCAATAATAAATGGGGGCATAAAACCATTAACATTCGCCCTCGAAACAGGCACCCTTGAAATATATGGAGAATGATCGTCTGCTTGAGTAGACGAAACTATTACGATTAAACTTCCTGCTAATATAGCTTCCTTCAATATTTTTCCTAAACCCATTTTCTTTTACTCCCATTTAACTCTATTTCATTAAAAACCATTTTCATTCCTAATTTTCTCCTTTAACTGTTTATTAATTCCTTCTTCCTGTTCCTCTAACACTTGCTCAAGGTAAGTATTAAATTGGAATTCTCCGCTTCTAATTCTCTTTTCTAAATCAAATAATTCATCAAAAATCATAAACATATATTCTGGATTTGAGAAATACCCCTTTGCATTTCTTTTAGCATAAGTCAACATATTTCTAACAACAGAAGTTGTAAATTCAATTCCACCCGCAGCTTCGTAATCTTCTCTTGTCCTAATTCCGGATAATTTAGAAGTAATAAAAGAATAGAACCTTTTTTCTGAAGGGGTGTCAAGTGAAGGAACAAATTGAAAACATTTTTTTAAAAAATCTGTTTGTACAACTGTTCTTTCTTGTTTTGATCTAGTAAGGTATTGTCTTGCAATATCTACTCCAATCTCAATAATTTCACTATCTCTATCACTCATCTTCACCATTATCAGTAAGAATATTCTGAGCTAATTTAATTCCGTTAATTACTGTTTTGTCTTCGCTACTTACTTTACCTGAGGATTGCATTTCTAATTCTGTTTGAGTGTATCCTTCTAAATGTTTGTAGCCTTGTTCTAATCCTGATAAATATTGTATCGCGTTCTCCCATAAATTTTCTCCCTGCTGAATGTATTTAGATACTACAGCTAATTCTGGGCCAATATCTCTCAATAAGATCAACCCCTTATTTGTGTGTGAGACAAGTTTATTCAATCCATTATCTAAATTTCTCGCACAATAGTAAAATATTCTCAAAGGGACCTTAAATAACTGAAGCTTATCAATTTCATCATTAGCTAAACCAAGATTAGTTAATTGTTCTAGATGTGAGTATTTTAGCTCATGAACTTCTCCCTCTAAAGATCTTAGGGTTTTTCTCAAAAGAGACCTATCTCTAAGGGGGACAGTTTCCCTAGCATATAGAACATTGGATGCGTCTTTAACCTTTTTCAAATCAATATAGCATTGTTCAAGTCTTGCAATTGTTCTTTCATCTGCTTCAGAAAGCTCAACTATTCTATCATCGTCAGCATCTTGCCACTCAGAGATATAATCTAATTTTCTTCTAAAAGTAGATATAGCTTTTTTAAGATGACCACTTTCTTTTTGCACTATTGATTTATGATATTCTAATCTATCAACTAAACTCCTCCTACTTACTGGCAAAACAAACCTAACTAAACGATAAATCGAACTTTGTCCTGTTGTCAACTCATTTCTTACATCTTCAAATACTCTTCTCGCCTTTTGTAATTCTCTTCCAAAGCTTCTGACATTTAACATCGGTACCAACTCCTCACCCGGAGATAACGCTGTATCTTGCCTTTCATCATATATCACTTTCGTTTGGTTTGTTTGTTCCATTATCTTCTTTTGAAATTTATAGTAAACATATTGAAATCTGGCTCTAAGATTATCATAACCTACTCCAATCAAATCTTTTACCTCGATCAAGACATCTTCTAATAATGGTCCAAAGGTACTTATACAGTCTTGGTAAGCCATTAATAATCTGTATTTCATATCTATTCTCATTTTCGGAAATTTTTTGATTCATTTTTATCTTTCACCTTGAAACTAATGATCATATCTTAATCCATTGTTTGATGATAATTTTGGTATAGAGTCATCTAATTCCATTAAATCATTTAAGCCTACAGCATATTTTCTTTCTCCATTTTTATCGTAAAGAATAGCATATTTCCTCCCAAAATGCCCATTAATTTGCTCAATTTTTAAACGCTTTAAATAATCCATATTTGCCCTGTTTTGCCCATGATTACATCCAGAATAAAAGCCAATTACAAGTCCGCCAGTCAATATTATCAAGCCCCTTATAACGCTTGAGCTTACATTCTCTATATTAATCCAACTCATCTTAAATTTTATTTAATTGAATTTAGTTAATATTTAGAGGTTGTTATAGTTTATATCCATAGGCTACCGTAATTGACGGCGACAGAAACGGTAAATTTTTATAGTTATAAGTTTAAAAAGTCTTTATGGAGATTAATGATTTAATTGAATTTGGAATGACTAAAACAGAAGCAAAAATCTATCTAGAATTATTAAAAATCGGAGAAAATTCTATAGGACACATTATTAAAAGGACCGGCTTACATAGGGGAACAGTTTATAACTCACTAACAAATTTAATAAAAAAGGGGTTCGTTAGTTTTATAGATAAAGAGAGAGTTAGATATTACAAAGTTTCTGGAGAAAAAATTTTTGTAACTTTTGTTGAAAACAAAAAAAGAATTCTCGATGAAGAAAAAAATGGAGTAAATGATCTTTTTAATAAATTTAAACTAATAAATGAAAACAAGGAAGATCAAAAAGTTGAGGTATTTTATGGTACTGAATCTTTCAAAACCCTTTTTATAGAAATCTACAATGAATGTAATAAAAGCAATTGTGAGTATTTGTTCCAAGGAAGAGATGTAGAAATGCAAAATTTTTTAGGTGAGGCATATTACAAATACGCTCAAGAACTAAGAAAAAAAATGAAAATTAAATGTAGAATGATTCTTGATCAAAAAAATATAAATCACCCTTATAAAAAAGATGTTCATGAAGATATAAGATATTTTCCAACAAATCTCCAAAGTCCAGTTAATTACTGGATATATGAAGACGTAGTATTAATAGTTTTATTTAAAACAATTCCTTTAACAATAATTAAAATCAAAAGCCAGATTCTCGCAAATAGTTTCAGAAATTATTTTGAAAATTTATGGAATTTTCCATTTAAATTTAGCGGTAGAGAAATCGGAGTCACCCAATTAACCTATCTTTTAAGAAGTGCCAAAGAATTAAATATATTATATAAAAGCAGAACGGCCCCATTTTTTCTTTACCCACATAATGAAAAAAAATTTTTAAAATACAGAAAGTCTAGAGAGAAAAGATTTAAGACAATGAGTGGAAAATACGATATAAATATTTTTAGAGAAGAATTAAAATTATTTAAAAAGAATCTTCCTATAAGATATATAATCGGAAAAGATGCTCTTGATCTTTTTTTTAATATAATTAATGAAGAATTTGGAGATATAGAATTAAGAAAGAGAGTCAATGAGATAAAGAAAAACTTAAAAAAATATAATGTGAAAATTAAAATTATTGATGAATTTAATCCCCTAACTATGTTTACATCTGATAAACAATTCCAAATAATATTCCCTTCAGAAGTAGATGTTTATGGTTTCATAACCTCTCAATCTAGCATAAGGGAAGTTTTCTCAAAGCTATTTGAAGAATATTGGAACAGGGCAAAGCCAATTGAAAACTATTTAGAAAAAATTTAAATGTTTCGCGAGATTTGGCCTATTAAAAAGCAAGATATATAAACTGTTTTTAATTTTGATCTGCATGCCATACATAAAGAAAAAAGATAGAGAAAAGGTTGATTCTGATATTAAAAAACTCGCTGAAACAGTAAGTGGTGAGCCTTTAGAAAATCAGGATGGAATGTTAAATTATATCATAAGCAGACTTCTCTTGAAAACTTATCCGGCAAAATATTTCAGTTATAACAGAGCTATAGGAATGCTGGAAAGTTGCAAGCTTGAATTCTACAGGCGTTTTGTTGGAAAGTATGAAGACAAAAAGATTAAAGAGAATGGTGATATAATCTAATAAACACTCTAACATTCAGTACTCTTTTCTTGTTCATAATAAAGTAAAAATGGGAACTCGAAAAGCTTATGAATTACTATTATTTGTTAAAATTAGCAGTCTTAGGATTGTGAGTATGAACCCCGGTGATCAAAAGGTTGCTGGCGTTTTTCGATAATTTTATAAGTGACTACATCTTTTATAAAACATGACTGAACAACAAATTCTAAACGAGTTTAAAGAATTAGAAGCTGATTCTAGTTTTATCTCTGAAAAGAGTCTGGAATTTAGCCAGAAATATGCAAGAAAATTTGTGGCCATTAAAGATAAGCAAGTTATTTCTGTTGGGGAAAATTTTGAGAAAATTATAGAAGAAGTTAGACAAAAGGGTTTTGATCCAAGTCAAGTTCTTGTACAGTATATACCTGACAAAGAAGAAATTATACTTTACTAAAATGAGATTCAATCTCGAAATAAGAAATATACAAAATTCCAAGAGAATAATTCTCCCTCTTTTTTCAAGGCAAGCTAGATCTTTCGGAAGAATAGAGGCAATTATTGATACTGGTTCTCCCAGGACGATTCTCTCTGCTGGAGATGCACTCAGATTAAATATCCCGTTTACAAATTTTGAAAGCTCGACACCTTTAGCTGGATTGGGAAAAGGAAAAACTCCTGTACTTCTAATAAATAAAAAATCCCAATCACAGCAAGCTGTGGGGTATTCTTTAAGCCTCCAATTGGAAACGACGAGGAAGGATCATAGCAAGCTGTGGGGTATTAAACCCAATTGGAGCAATAAATTCACTTTTTCATTACGAGATTCTGAAGAAAAAACAAATAATTTTACAATGCCTCTTTTAGTGGCAGATGTTCCTAGAATTAAAAAAGAAGGTCAAGATAAATTAAACAACGCAGCCAGAATTCCAACCCTTATTGGAATGGATTTTTTAGAACTTAATAGTTTTGATTTGTTTGTCAGTTTAAACAAAAATTCTGCTTATTTGGAAAAATCTGAATAATGATTAAATGTTGAATGGCAAGATTAATAATATATAATTACATAATATTAAAAATGCCTAAGAAAAAGAGAAAAATATCCTTGATTGTTTTTCTTATTATTGTTTTGATAGCAATCAACTATAACTTTGTTGATAACTGGCTTACTGAAAATTTGAATGTTGTTGAAAAAGAAAGTTTCTTTGTTTCAAGAGTAATAGATGGGGATACTGTAGAGATTGAAAATCTTGGAAATAAAGAAAGTGTAAGACTCATAGGAATAAACACGCCAGAAAGAGGCGAATACCTGTACGGAGAGGCCAAAACTTTTCTTGAAAGTCAAGTTGTTAATAAAACGGTAGAACTTGAGTATGGAAAAACAAAAACAGATCAGTATGGAAGGCTTTTAGCCTATATTCACATTAATAATGAAAATATAAACGAAAAGATTGTTGAGAATGGCTACGGTAATGTTTACTTCTTAGAGGAAGATAAGTACGAAAAGCCATTTAGACGGGCGTGGAAAGAATGCCTTGAAAAAAACATAAACTTATGTGAGAAGTCAGAAGATGTCTGCTCCAGCTGTATAGCTTTGGAAAAAGTAAGCGTTCCTACGCAAGAAATTACGCTTTACAATACCTGTGATTTCTCATGCAGTGTAAAAGGCTGGAGTGTAAAAGATGAAGGCAGAAAGAAATTTACTTTTGGTAATGTGAGAATAGCGCCAAACAGTGAGTTAAAACTTTCTGTTAGTAAGTCTACAGTTAATCAGTCAAACCAACTAAATGATCCCGGAAGAGTTTACTGGGTAAGGAATGACTATGTTTGGACTCAGGCTGGAGACAGCGTGATTGTAAGAGATGATAAGAACAAGCTGGTTTTGTTCTTTAGTTACTAAGATATTAACCTGCTTCGCAGGATCTGATTTAAGATTTTTAACTTATTATCTGTTTTTAATAATTTGACTAATATGGGTTTGATTTTAGATTATTAATAAACAAAGTCTTATTTATTGAATAAAGGATATGAAGAACAATAAAATTCGACTAAATTCCAAGACAGATAAAAGAGGTGATTAGGGAAAATAACTAAACGAGGTAAAGCAATACTTTCTCTATTTCCTGCCAAAACGCCTTTCTCCAAACTGATAGGCTATGGCAAAGCAGACTATAAGGATAACAACAAAATTTATCGCATAAGCCTTTAGCTCTGTGTACTTCTGAGTAAGTTTTACTTTTTCATAACTCTCCGCGTTGGAATAATCAACATTATAAGCGTAATAGCCAGTAGGTTTTAAGGGATTAAACACCTCCCCAATACTCTCCGGCATTACCAAAAGACAGGTAAAACTGCTTGCTGTAAGACCCTCAAGATCTTTCTTGTGTGAATATTCATGTAAGATTAATGACACAAATAAAAGCCCAAAAATTGCGAAAAAGATGAGCGTAACCCAGGTAGTCCTCTCAAGAGCTTTTCTAAGTAAATATTTTACCGACGACATTTTGCATCAATTCAAACTAATTATATAAATTTTGTTGTAGTTTGTGTTGTTACTCCAAAAAACAAACAACATTATTTCATTTATCTGAAGTAACGACAAAAACGCTCTCTCGACGATAATAATGCTTTTAAACAAATCCCAGTTAACTTGAGAATGATAAAAACGACAATCAGAAAAGGGATGTCTAAGATTCTCGACGCTAAGTTTAAACCCTATTATATGAAAAACGCCGGCGTTTTTGAAAATTTCACAGTTATGTCAAAAAATCTAACAAATCAAACAAAGAAATTGGATATAACATTCAATACAGATGAAAGGAGGTTAATGAAATAATGAAAAAACTATTGTCAATTATGACATTGGCTCTGCTATTAGTTGCAGTATTGCCAGCAGTACTTGCTGCTGACGTAGGTGTTGGAATAACTCCAGACATTGAAACAGAGGATTTCCCTCCACAAGTTTGGATGTGCGACTACAGAATTGTTTGGGATGACGAAACAGAACCTGGAAGACTAGAAAAAGAACGTTTGGAAAGATGTTTAGAAGTGTCTTCATATAAAATCTGCGCTCAACAATTGTGGGAGAGAATGAACAACTACGCTTTTGAGGGTGAGCAAATTGCATGGAACGTTCTTGTTTTTGACAAGA
>Ga0209541_10007587_pt1 | contig 18193 bp, 21 predicted proteins | sample RifCSPlowO2_01_FD_184027 | JGI IMG/M metagenome (GOLD analysis project Ga0209541, IMG submission 184027) | Groundwater microbial communities from Rifle, Colorado - Rifle CSP2_plank lowO2_0.1 (SPAdes) (version 2) | ecosystem: Environmental > Aquatic > Deep subsurface > Groundwater | place... | reverse complement strand
TCAGCAATGGAATCAATAGAGAATGCAAAAACTTTTATTTCCTCAATTAATGAGATAATCATGAAACCTAAATAGTTGAACACAGAAAGATTAATATATTATTTAATCTTTATTATAGCAAATATTTAGTTGCGCATTAGAATCCTGAGGCTCTGCACGGACGGGGCAATATAATTTCAGTCAAGATACCAAATAAATAGCAATTTTCAGAAAGAGCATCATCTTTATAATTAATTAAGTTATAACATAATTTATGATTAAAAAATCAAATCTCAAGAAAAAAGGCGTGTTTATAGTATTGTTTCTTTTAACTATTGTTATTCTTGTGGGTGCAAATACCTATATTTTTTTTTCAGCCTGAAAACAAGTATGTTGAAGATAAATATGAATATTTCCCAAGAGACGCAACAAATAATCCAGCCAAATCAGTACCATACATAAATCCAGCACCTCATAATATTTTGAATAAGGCAGATAGTTATATAATATCTTATGTGGGAAAGAAATATTTTGATGATTATATATACATGACAAAAAGTTATGTCGCTCCTGATGAAAATAAAGATAATGTTGAATATAATTATTATTCTGCAAATAAAAATAAAAAATATCCGAAATATAAAATAGATTATGATTACAAGTTCAGGATTAATGGTGATTCTGAAGATACGATAGTGGATTTTGATTTATATCTTGATGAAAATGGAAATTTGGTTGATGAAGAGAATACAGATTATAGATATGAAGGTCCACAAAGAAAGTATTCTTTTAGTATAAGTAGAGATGAAGTTATTGCCATAGCAAAAAGTCAAGGTATTGAAAGTATAGAAGAAATAAAAATAATCTTTGGTCTAACATTTAAAGGAGATAAAGGAAAGTTAACAGAAAGCTATGTTTGGCATATAACTGCTGATAATCCTAAGATAGGAAGTCCAGAAGTTGTTTACATAGATGTTGATACTGGAGAAGGGATAGATGTTTCAATAAAAAAAGAAGAAAGAATAAGTGAATCTGTATTTGGAGTATAAAATGAAAAAATCAACACTTATAGGTTTGTTATTGATTTTTATAGTTCTTCTTATATTTTCCTTATTCAAAACTTTTGAAATTAAGACAGAGTATGTGTTTGGGATAAGTGATGAAGAATTAAAATACTGTGATAAAGACAGTGATTGTATCAAAGTATCTGGTAACTGTTGTGGATGTGAGAGTGGGGGGATTTCAGAACATATAAATAAAAAATATAAAGAGGATTGGAATAAAAAATTAGAAAAGATGTGTGAAAGTGGAACTTTATGCATAACTTACATAAATGATTCTCCTAACTGTAGAAACCCTCCTGCGTGTGTAAATAATAAATGTACTTTCACGACAGAATTCAAATGTCCTGAAACAGAATGGATTGATTGCATACCCCCCTATTATGATCGAAATAAAAGGGTATATTGTGTGGGAGAATATTTTGACTGGATGAATGAGAATTGTAACGTTAGTTTTGCTTATTAGAAAAAACAAACAAGTCTATAAAAAATAAGGATTATCGTCTCCTATTACTATAATTATTCCTTCCTCTTTGGCTTTCTCCAGATCTTCTCTGTCCAAATCTAGGCCTTTCTTCACTTTCTGCTCTTACGGCAAATATCCTCTTGAAATCAGTCTTCTCAAGCCTTTTAATTGAAAAATTGCTATAATCACTCCTTATTCTTGAAAATCTTCCATAATCTTCTTCAGATAACAAGTTTACTACAATTCCCTCTTCACCAGCCCTAGCTGTTCTTCCTATTCTATGAATATAATCCTTAGGATCATTTGGAATTTCATAATTATAAATATGCGAGACATTGTCTATATGTAATCCTCTTGAAGCTACATCAGTGCAGACTAACACATTTACTTTTGCATCATTGAACATACTAATTGTTTTGGTCCTGTTGTTTTGGGATAATCCTCCGTGAATTGCAGTAGCATTAATTTCATTTTTCCTTAGATTTTTTACAACAAAATCTGTTGTTCTTCTTGTATTGCAGAATATCATAACTAATCCAGATCTCTCATTTTGTAACAAGTCTATGAGCAATGATAATTTTACTTCTTTTGGAATGTTATAATATACTTGTTTAAGTTTTTCAGGGTCAACCATGTTTTTTGCAAATACCTGTATTGGTTGAATCATATATTTATCCGCTAATCTTTTTATATCAGGTGATATTGTTGCAGAAAAAAATAAAGTCTGCCTTTTTGCAGGACATAATCTAAGAATCTGCTCAACATCTTTTATGAAACCCATGTCAAGCATCCTGTCTGCTTCATCAAGGACAACTATCTTAAGTTTTGAAAGATTGATTGTTCTTCTTTGATGATGGTCCAATAATCTTCCTGGAGTTGCAATAACAACTTCAGCTCTTGTTAATTCATTAATCTGGGGATTTATTGAAACGCCGCCATAAATGCTTATTACATTCAAGTTTTTCTTGATTGACAAGCTTTTAATTGAATTTTTTACCTGTTCTGCAAGCTCTCTTGTTGGAGTTAATACCAGTGCCTGCAAACCTTCTTTTGGAATTACTTTTTCAATAATGCCGCATCCAAATGCAAGAGTTTTTCCTGAGCCTGTTGCTGATTCTCCAACTACATCTCTTCCAGAAATTATGACTGGAATTGACTTTTCCTGAATTTGTGTTGGTCTGTCAATGCCTAATTTCTTTATGTTACCCAGTAACTCCTGGCTTAATCCAAAATCTTCAAATGAATTCATTTTTATCTTATTAGCACTTATTTAAGAAAAAGCTAAATGTTTGAAACAAGTGCTCTCTCAATATGCTTATGTTAAAAGCATTGATTTTGGGTTTATAAACTTTTGTTTCTCAAATCTTTGATGTATGCCCAGCCAGAAATAATTCCTATTAATGAGGTAACTATAGAAGAATAAATTGAAAAATTAATTCTTGGATAATAAAATACATTCAACAAAACAAGTGGAAATGCAATTGCCTGCATGAAAGTTGTTAATTTTCCAATAAATCTCACATTAGGAATAATGATTTTTTTTGATAATATATTCATAACAATTGATGGTAATGAAATTATCTCTCTTGACAAGATTATAATTATTTGAAATATATACCATCCATTTAATATGCCGTCAGATCCAAATTTTATAATTATGGCAAGAACAGTTGCTATCATCAATATCCTATCTGCAATGATGTCAAACTTTCTACCAAATTCAGTTACACTGTTAAACCTTCTTGCAATCTGTCCATCAAGGAAATCAGTTATCATTCCAAGAACAAAGGCTACAACTATGTAGATTATATCATAATTATTAAAAATGAAATAAACAACAAAAAAAGTTATTATTACTCTTGACAATGTAAGAAAGTTTGGAATGTTATAAATATTCTCATTTTTCATTTCAATTAAACAGGTTTATTATATTTAAATTTTAGCAAATTAAAAAATAGTTTTATAAACAAGAAAAATTTATTTTTTGTGTGGCATTGCATCATACTCATATAAAAGACATAAGTAAGAACAAATTAAAAAGAACTCTTAACTTATTTGAGGTTGTTTGTTCCGGCGTCGGTATAATTATGGGTGCAGGAATATATGCATTGATTGGTGTCGCTTCTGCTTATTCAGGTAATTCATTGTGGTTTGCATTTGTTCTGGCTGCAATTATAGCAGCTCTTACAGGATTGAGCTATGCTGAACTTTCATCTGTATTCAAGTCAGATTCATCAGAATATGAATATACAAAAAATGCATTCAACAGATCAATTGCTGTAGTGATAGGAGTATTTGTAATAGTCACAGGAATATTTACTATAGCTACAGTCTCTATAGGTTTCTCAAATTATCTCAATGCATTAATTGGTGCACCAATATTTATCTCATCTGTTGCATTGATTTTGGTCCTTTCATTAGTTAATTTTAGGGGAATAAAATTGTCAGCTGAAATAATGATTGTAGCAACATTTCTTGAGGTTATAGGTTTGCTGATAGTTATATTGTTCGGAATAAAATATTGGGGCAATGTAGATTTATTAAGTTTTGATTTTGGAATCCAAGGTATTCTTCAGGCAACAGCATTGATATTTTTTGCGTATATGGGATTTGAATCTTTGGTTAAGTTAGAGGAAGAAACAAAAAATCCACAAAAAACAATTCCAAAAGCTCTTATTATCTCAATAATAATAAGCTCTATATTATACATACTTACATCAATATCTGCAATATCAATAATGGGATATGAAAAATTGTCTGCAAGCAAGGCTCCTTTAGCAGATGCGGTTTCTACATCTCTTGGGAAGTATGCATTCATTGTCTTGGCAGTGATTGCATTGTTTGCAACACTAAGCACAGTTCTTGGATCTATGGTTGCAACTTCAAGAATGACTTATAGTCTTGCAAAAGAAAGGGCATTGCCTCAATCATTATCAAGAGTTTCTGAGAAAAATCAAACCCCTTGGCTGGCAATTATTGTTATTTCTTTGTTTGCCTTGGTGTTTTTATTTTTTGAAAAAATAGAAGTTATTGCAAATATGACAAATATCTCAACATTCATAACTTTTGCATTCGTTAATGCCTCTGCTCTCGTTTTGAGATACAGGATTAGCCCGGATAAGTTCAAATTCAGGATAAAATTCTTGAACATAGGGAGGTTTTCAGTGGTTTCATTGCTGGGTTTGCTTACTTCTTTGCTGATGCTTGTTTACTCAGTTATTAATATTGCTTCAGCATAAGCTTTAAAAAGACACCTTTGATATAAAAAATACATGAAGAGAAGTTCAAGACGTTGGAAGAAAAAAGGCCAGATGAGGTGGAAATGGCAAAGAAAAAGAATGAGGAAAGAGAAAAAGAAGAGAAAGATAAAGAGAAAAGCATAAGCTTGATTTCTGAAGAAAAAGTTCTAAAATATTTTGATATAACAAGAAGAGCTTTGAAAAAGGCTAAAGATTCCAGAGAAAAAATTAGTATAAAAGATGCAAGAAAAATAATCATGGATATGGTTGAAAATTATTTAAGTGATGCAGAGCATTTTTACAAAAAAAAAGACTTTGTGAATGCTTTTGCAGCATTAAATTATGTTCATGGGTGGCTAGATTGCGGTGCTTCTTTAGGAATATTTGATGTTCATGACTCTAATTTATTCACTGTTGATTAATCTATAAATAATTTTTCAACATTCTCTCCAAGTTCCCCATAAGTGACGTAACCCTCTCTTATCATTGTGTAAAATGAGTAAAAGCCGGATTTGTTAATCCATTTATTTCTTCCATCAGATTCAATTTCAAGAAAAAAATTGTTTAGCTCATCCTCTTGTTTTATTAGACAGTTCTCAAGTTTTGAAGAATCAAAATTATTGGCATGCCACAATAAACTGTGAAATGATTTTAACCTTTTAGATAGAAATTTTCTTGAAAATTTTACATCACTCCCATCTTCATTTTTGTAATAATCTTCATTATCAAGTATTCCAGAACCATTCATTTCTCTTAAGGTATAAACATTTGCAAGCAGGTAATTCAATCCAATTATCTTGTCAGAAAAACCTGAATTATATTTTACTTTTAAATTCTTAATAATGCTTAATATTTCATTATCAATTTTTCTTTTCTCTTTTTCTTTAAGAATCATAAAAACATAAAGATATAAAAATATATAAAACTAATTAATTAAATGATAATAATCGTGACAGGCTGTCCTGGGACAGGAAAAACAACAATAGCCAAAAAAATAGCAAGGCAGAAAAAATTAAAGTATATTGATGTTAATCAATTGATAAAGGATAACAAATTGTATTTTTATTATAATAAAAAAGAAAATGCATATGTTGTTGATGTGAAAAAACTAAATAATTTTCTTATAAAAATGATCAAGAAAGAAAAAAATCTCGTTCTTGATTCCCATTTATCTCATTATATCCAGAGCAAGTATGTTGATGAATGTATTGTAACAAAATGTGATCTGAAAGAACTGAAGAAAAGACTGAAAAAAAGAAAATATTCAAAAGAAAAGATTAGAACAAATCTTGATTGCGAAATATTTGATGTATGTCATATAGAAGCTTTGGAAAATAAGCATAATGTTAAAGTTATTAAGACTTCTCGATGATTTTTCCTTTTTCGCTTTCTTTTATATTTATTTTTCCTTTAAATTTCTTGAATTTCTTGTCAAAGAATTCATACAAGAATATTGATAATGCTCCAACTTCAGAATGTGGTTGGTTTGAAACACTCAAGTTATAATCAGCTAATTTGTATATTTCAGGGGGAACTTTTTCTCCACCGACAATCAAGAGAGCATCCTTTTTTGATTTTAATTCATTTATTTTTTTTCTAAAATCCAGGCCATAAACAGTCAGATGAATCTTAATACCATTAAAACCTTTTATAAATTTTATATCATCCTTAACATATTCTACTTTTAAACTTCCTCCAAATTTCTTGTTTACATTGTTTATGCTTTCTTCATAGTCATTATCTTTGTCTCCTGAGTAATATATAGCTTTAACTCCAAAGATTCTAGAAACTAATGCCAAATGAGTATCTATCCTTGGATCTCTTCTTATTCTGTGATGTAGTCTGAAGATTTTCATAGTTTAATTAATACAAAAAAACTTTTAAACCTTCTAATTTCACTTAATATAATGAAACTTGAGATTTTTTTGGAAAAAGTGTATGAAAAAAACTACAAAAAATTAATTTTCATATCTTTAGGATTATTAATATTAAGTATAGTAATTCTTGGTATTAATTATGCATCAAAAGGGAGTATAATTGAGCGTGACATTTCATTGAAAGGAGGAATCTCAATAACCATAGAAAAAGAATCCTTAAATGAAAATGAAATTTCTTCTTATCTTAATGAAAAATTTGGTAATATTAATGTAAGAACTCTTACAGATTTATCCTCAAGAAGAAATATAGGATTGATTATAGAGTCCTCAACTTTAAGTGAAGGAGAGTTAACATCTGCATTAAAAGAAAAAATAGATTTCACAGAAGATGAATATTCTTCAGAAAGCTATTCATCATCATTTTCAGAGTCATTTTACAGGCAGTTAATTTTGACATTGATATTTGCTTTCATACTAATGGCAATAGTTGTTGCATTGACCTTCAGGACATTTGTACCATCTTTGGCAGTAATTCTTGCAGCACTAACAGATATAATAGCTACACTGGCTGTTCTTTCATTATTTAACTTCCATTTGTCTGCTGGAGGGATAACGGCATTATTATTGGTTATAGGCTACTCAATTGACACTGATGTTTTGTTGACAACTAAATTAATAAAAAGAAAAATAGGCACTATGTATGAAAGGTTATCTCAATCAATCAAGACAGGGTTGACTATGACAATAACTTCTATGGTTGCAGTTCTTATAGGATATTTGTTTTCTGTAGCATCAGTATTAAAAGAAATTTTCCTGATAATATTTATTGCTTTGATATTTGATGTTATAACAACTTATGTTGGTAATGCATCAATACTGATATGGCATATAAAAAATAAAAAAAATGAAACTAACTAATCTTTTGTCATTTAGGGTAATCATATTGATATTTTTCTTACTTGCTTCTGTAATAGCAATCAATCCAACGTTTGATGCAGAAGGTGTTGCAATAAGGTCGGTTGAATCAAATAGTTCAGCCTCATTCGCAGGAATCTCATCATCGTTAAATGTTCAACCAACTCATTATGAAAGAATAGTAAACATAAATGGAAATGATATAACCTCTTTGGAAGATTATTCAAATGCAATAGAAACAAAAGAGGAAAAATTAGTGATTACAACAAACAAGGGAACATACACTCTGCTTAATCAAAATTTAGGGCTCACTGTTGACAAGCCAGTATCAAGTAATATCATTAAAGGTCTTGAACTTCAAGGTGGAACAAGGGCTTTAATAAAACCAACTGAGAAATTATCTGAACAGGAATTTCAAGACTTGTTAGATGTTCTTGAAAATAGGCTTAATGTTTATGGTTTAAAGCAGTTAATAATAAAAAGAGCCTCTGATTTTGAGGGAAATAGGTACATAATTATAGAACTTGCAGGCGCAACTAAATCCGAAGTTCAGGAATTGATAGGAAAAGAAGGAAAGTTTGAAGCAAAGATAGGCAATGATATCGTGTTTGAAGGGGGAAAAAGAGACGTTACTTTTGTATGCAGAAATGATGGAACATGCTCTGGAATAAGAACATGTAATCCAGTAGAGGATGGAAGTTATTTATGCCAGTTTGAATTTCAAATAAAATTATCGGAAGCTGCAGCACAAAAACAGGCTGAAGCAACAAAAGAGCTTGATACTAATACAACCACTCAAGGTTACCAGTATCTCGAAAAGCCTCTTGATTTATATTTGGATGGAAAGTTAGTTGATTCTCTGAACATAGCATCTGATTTAAGGGGAAAAGCAGCACGTGATATTGTTATTTCAGGTCCTGGAGTTGGAATTAATCAAGATGAAGCATTGAAAGATTCAAATACCAATATGAAAAAACTGCAGACCGTATTAATAACTGGTGCTTTGCCAACTTCTTTGGAAATAGTAAAAATAGATTCTATATCTCCTAGCCTTGGTTCAACATTTGAGAAGAATGCTTTGACTGCAGCATTGCTTGCAATACTTGGGGTTGCTGTTGTTATATTTATAAGATATAGAAAACTGAATATTTCATTGCCAATGGTTTTCATAAGTGCGTCAGAAGCATTGATCACTATTGGAATTCTCACTCTGATGAAATATAATTTAGATCTTGCCGCAATAGCAGGAATAATAGCCGCAATAGGAACAGGAATAGATGATCAGGTTGTTATAACTGATGAAATCCTTAACAAAGAGTCTGCAAACTGGAAAGAGCGTTATAAAAAAGCATTCTTTGTGATAATTACTGCTTATCTAACAGCAGTGGCATCAATGATTCCATTATTGCTTGCAGGTGTTGGATTGTTGAAAGGATTTGCAATAGCAACAATAATTGGAGTAACTATTGGTGTCTTTGTAACAAGGCCGGCATATGCATCAATAATAAAAGTGTTGCTGAATGAATAATTCTTTAGAAATGTTTAAAAGTTATAAAATCACATGTCTATAATGAATAAAAATATTGAAAGAATAAAATTAAGGATACTTCCAATACTAAAAAGGAATAACATAGTCAGAGCCGGGGTTTTTGGAAGTTATGCAAGAGGAGATTATAAAAAAAATAGTGATATAGATTTATTAGTTGAAATAAATGACAAAAAAATGAGCCTGTTGGGTTTTATTCACATCAAGCATGAATTAGAAGGCTCTTTAAAAAAGAAAGTTGATTTAGTTGAATATAAACTGATAAGGTCTGAGATTAGAGACAACATTTTGAATGAAGAGGTAAGAATATTATGAAAAGAGAGTTGAAATTATTTTTGAATGACATTTCAGAAAATATAAATCTGATTGGAAATTCTACAAAAAATCTTTCAAAAAGAGATTTTGAATCAAATAGAACTCTTGTAGATGCTACTATTAGAAGATTGGAAATAATTGGAGAAGCAGTAAAAAATCTTCCAAAAGAATTTAGAAGTAAACACACTCATATTGAATGGAGCGATATAGCTGGATTTAGAGATATTATTATTCATGCTTATTTTGTTGTAGATATTGACAAGGTATGGAATGTAGTTAAAGATGATATTCCTAGTCTAAAGAAAGATATTCAAAAAATTCTAAAAGAATTTTAAAGTGCTGCTAAATGAATAAAATATTCAACTGGAAAATAAGCTTGTTGTCTGTAACAAGCTTTGGGGTAATAACATTTGTAATAAATTTAAACGGTTCTTTAATATTGACAGTACTTGCTGCATTAAAGGAAATGATATTTAGGTTTTTCTGGGGTGGTTTTTCTGGAAGACTTCTTCAAAAGATATCAGATAAGCATAAAGGAATAAATCCTTATATTTTGGGTGCGGTAATACCAACAGTTCTTGTATTTGTGTTGACTTTTGTTTTGCATTACTTCACATTAACACCTTATCCATTAAGAACAGTTGTCATAAATTCTATCTTGACATTTTTTTCTGGAATAGGAACAATTGTTTTGTTCAAGAATAATCTAATGAAGGTCTAAAATTTTCCTGAAGTATTTTATGGTTTCTTTAAGCCCATAATCAAGATCAACTCTTGGCTCCCATCCTAGTTTTTCTTTAGCCAATGAAATATCCGGCTTTCTTCTGGTTGGATCATCCTGGGGAAGTTCATTATATATTATTTCAGAATCTGAATTTGTTAATTCCTTTACTTTTATAGCTAATTCTTTCATTGAGAATTCACTAGGATTTCCCAAATTTACAGGCCCTATGAAATTATCCTTGTTCATCATTCTATGCATTCCTTCCACCAAATCAGAAACATAGCAGAAGCTTCTTGTCTGGCTTCCATCACCATAAATTGTTATTGGTTCATTTCTCAATGCCTGGACTATAAAATTAGAAACAACTCTTCCGTCATCTATATGAAGATTTGGGCCATATGTATTGAATATTCTGATAATTCTTATATCCACATTATTCTGCCTGTGATAATCAAAGCATAAAGTTTCAGCAACTCTTTTTCCCTCATCATAACAACTTCTAATTCCTATGGAATTTACATTGCCCCAGTAACTTTCTTTCTGAGGATGCTCTTTTGGATCACCATAAACTTCAGAAGTGGAAGCCTGCAATATTCTTGCTTTTGTTCTCTTTGCCAATCCCAGCATGTTAATCATTCCTACTGTGTTGCATTTTATTGTTTTTATTGGATTATATTGGTAATGGATTGGTGCTGCAGGACATGCCAAATTATAAATTTGGTCAACTTCAACATAAAAAGGAAAAGTTATATCATGCCTTATGAATTCGAAACTAGAATTGCTCATCAAATTAATTATGTTCTTCTTGCTTCCTGTAAAAAGATTATCAACGCAGATAACTTCATTGTTTTTTTCTAGCAAATACCTGCATAAATGGCTTCCTATAAAACCAGCACCACCTGTGACTAAAATTCTCATCATTTAATTTAGATTGGAAAATGTTTTAAATATAACGCGCCAGCGGCAGGATTTGAACCTACACGTCCAGAGGACACCGATTTTCGAGACCGGTCCAATACCAGATTATGGAACGCTGGCATAAATTTTATAAACAAACATCAGTTAAAAATCTTATGGAACCCCTTATGCATTTTATTATTCCGTTATTAATCTTATTAGTTGCATTTCCAAAGATAGACAAAAAGATAGCAGTAAGCCTCGCATTTCTTGCCTTGGTTCCAGATATTGATTTCTTTATAGGATTTAATCATAGGTTTTTGTTTCATAACATATTCTTTGCAATTATTTTAAGTTCAGCAATATACCTTTTCACTAAGAATCTAAAATTATTTTTGATATCTCTTTATTATTTAATATCGCATTTAATCCTGGATTTGACAGTTGGAAAAGTTGCATTGTTCTGGCCAATTTACCAGAGATTGATAGAAATAATTATCACTATAAACTCAAAATGGAAATTTGTTTTTGATATAAACACTTATCATTTAAAGACAGTTGAAGAGCATATGATAAAATATCCATCTTACTTTTTCACTCAGGAAGGAATTTTTGTTATGCTTCTATTTTTAATTATGCTGGCAATAGCTTATAATAAAGAGATTATAAAATTCTTAAAGAGGAAATAACATATGGATTTCTTTCCTTGAATATTTCAAGAGCATAGCTTAATTTTTTATTGCTGTCAGAATAAATAGTAAACAGAAGTTCATTTTTCTTTACTTTGTCTTTTAATTTTTTGCACAAATATACTCCTGCAGTCTTGTCTTGCGGAGCTCCTGCAACTCTTGCAATCTTTGAAACATCCTTGTTATTGACCTCAATTATTCTGCCGCTTTTATGTGCATAAATCTCTTTCTTGAATTTTGCAATCCTTAATTGTTGTGGCTCAAATATAAAACCTTTCTGTGCTTTTATTATTTCCTTCATTTTTTCATAGGCTTTTCCAGAATTCAAGGAATCCAGAACTTTTTTCTTTGCATCTTTTACTTCGAGCATATTCAAGATTATTGTGGCCATTTTTACTGCTTTTTCCCTTAAATCTTTGGGGCCTCTTCCCATCAGGACATTTAGTACATCTTTTGCTTCAAGATTTGGCCCAACACCGTTTCCTACTGGCTGATTTCCATTAGTGATTATGACTTTTATTTTAATTCCTAAATCTTTTCCCAATTCTGTAAATCTTCTCTTGAGATTTTTTGCATCTTTTTTTCTTTCTATCTTTGCTCCCTTGCCAACAGGAATGTCTATCAAAACATGAGAGGCATTCACAGCTTTTTTCTTTGCCATTATTGAAGCCAATAACAATCCTTCAGGATCCAGTTTCAAGGGATTTCTTACCTTAATCATCTTGTCATCTGCTGAAGCTAAATCAACAGCTCCTCCCCATACTATGCATCCATTTGTTTTTTCAACAATTTTTTCTATTTCTTTGACATCAAAGCTTACTTGGGCTAAAGCTTCCATTGTGTCAGCTGTTCCTGCAGGGCTTGATATTGCCCTTGAGCTTGTTTTTGGCATCGTAAATCCTAAAGAAGCAATTATTGGCACAACTATCATGGTTGTTCTATTGTTTGGAAGTCCTCCAACACAATGTTTGTCTACAATTGGATGTCTTCTTAAGTTAAGCTTATGTCCTGCTTCTACAATTGCATCAGTCAAGTCTTCTATTTCATGCATGCTTAATCCATTACCATAGCATCCAGAAATAAAATAAGTTAATTCAGCCTCATTTAAATTATTGTTATTAACATCTTTTATTATCTCAAAAATTTCTTTTCTGTTGAGTCTTTTTCCCTCCAGTTTTTTCTTTATGTATTCCAGACTCTTTAATCTCTTTGCCAGACTAATGTCAACATAGCCCTTTCTTGCATTAAGATACTCAAGAACTTCATCAAACAATCCTATTTCTTCTTTTCTGATATTATGATTTTCTGACAGGTCAACAACAGAAATAATTTGCTTTTCATTTTTTTTTATTAGAATTCTATCTCCCGCATACAAATCTATTTCTTTGGCATCTTCCTTGTGCATTATAGCTACAAATGGACCGCCAGTTGAAAAATTCAAATCTTTAATTTTTAATTTCATCTTATAAAATCAATCAACCTCTCTTATTTTAAATGGAATTCTTAGTATATTTAAGTTTTATCTTTCAACAATAAGATATTTCATCATCGTTATCAATAATACCAGAACAAAAGGTCCAAATATAACTCCTATAAATCCAAAAAACTTCAAGCCGCCAATTACACCTATAACAGTTAATGCAGGATGCAATTTTGCCTTCTTGCTCATTATCCTGTATGACAATAAATTTGCCAATAAGCTGAGTATCACTCCATAAATAATCAAGCCAATTCCATTTGTAGTGTCTCCATTAATCATTTTTAAAACTGAAATGGGAAGCCATACCAGGGCGCTTCCAACAATGGGGAGTATAACAAGTATCATGACAATAAAAGCTAAGATTATTGGAGATTCAACCTGGAATATGTAAAAGCCAATGCCAAATAATATTCCAATTATAATTCCTGTCAAAACAGAGCCATAGACAACGCTGTAAGCTACATTTCTGAATTCATTGAAATAGAGCTCTTTCTTTTTTTTGTCCAGGGGGAGAAACTTCTTGAAATTCTCAAAAAGCATCTTTCCATCAATAAAAAAATAAAAGAGCAGGAATAGGCTTACAAATATGTTTAATAGTCTTGTAGGCAGTGAGTACAAGAAATCATTGGCAGTAACGCTTATAGTTGTTATTATATTCTGCAGTCCTTCCTTTACAAATGGAGTTGATCCAAAGTCTAGTCCTTTAACTATGTCATAAAACTCAATGCTTTCATGTATCATTCGGTTGGAAACAAAAACTAAAGGGGTTGTGACTATGAATATTATTATCACTATCACTATCATTGCCGAAATGGATCTTACTTTGATGAAGGAATTGATCCTATCATACACTGGATAAAAGAAGAATGCAAGGACGATGCTGTATAATATTGCAAATATAAGGTCTTTTACAATAAAAAAGGATATTATTGCAACCATTAGGAACAAGCCGGTAAATAGATAATTGCGAGAGCTATGTTTTGGAATCATTGTTATATATATCTTATCCAAAATATATAAAATTATCTATAAAAAAACTTTTAAACTGTTTCTTGTTAGTTTATAAAAGGTTTAATTCAGGTTTATGAAGGTAAACATTTCCTTCAGGTTTATGAAGGGTGAAACCCTTATGCACCAATAGTTCAGTGGTAGAATGCGACCTTGCCAAGGTCGTGACTCGGGTTCGAATCCCGGTTGGTGCATTTTAAAAATTAAAGCTTAAATTATTCATTGTGTTGTTCATTTCAAAATAGCTCATGCTTGACTTGAAATTCTTGAAGTCCTTTATCTTGTCATTTGTCCTCTTGACAAACGTGAGCATCTTTTCTTCAACTTCATCAAATCTATTTATCATAATAAGATTATGACTGAGCATACCTGAATCATAATTGTTATGGGTAAATTTGCTTTTTATAAGTTTTATCAAATCTGCGGTAATCTCTTCACCCTTAGGAGTATAAGAATATCGCTTGACAACAGTTTCTTCACTGCCATTGGCATTTAGCAATACAAATATGTCAAAGCTGTCATCTGTCCTGTTGTAGTTCTTAGTTCCTATCTTATTTATGTCAATAGAAACCTTTTTTATAGATAATTCCATAATGCTGCATGCACAAAAGAATATAAAAATTTATCTTTTGGCAGAAATATATTATTCTCTCAATGAATTATTAATTATATCATAAACTTCAGGATAAGCATTTATGTCCATTATGCTGTTATGAAAATAGTTAAAGCTTGATTCATCACATGTCCCATTTACATAATAGTTCTTCGCTCCTTTAAGATAAGCGCTGTTCTCCACCACAACTCCATCTCCATTTTCATTGTTCATGTTACATCCAGTTCCTATAATATTATAGAATGGAACTTCTTGCTGGTTCATATTATTTAGTTTGTTTATGAAAAGGCTTTCTTCATTCATATCCCTGCACTCCAGGTCTGTTCCAAATAGATAGCATACATTCAATATGTTTCTTTTTAATCCTTTATTTGGGGTTCCTATAAGAATAATTTTTCCAATGTCCTTGCTTCCAAATATTTGTATGTACCTTCTGATAACTAAACCACCCATGCTGTGTGCTACAATAACAACTTTGTCTTTGTTAGTTTTGTACTTGATGTTGTCTATTATTCCTTTTAGTCTTATTGCATAGGTGTCAATGCTGTCTGTTTTTGTCTGAACAATCACGCTGCCTTCTTCTGTGCTAAAAGCATCAAAATAATAGCTTACTCTAAAACTTAGAGGATTGTTTGTTCTTCCAAGTATCCCCATTGTAATATTGTCATAATTTATTCTGTATATGGAGCCTGCATTTATGTAACCATCATTTTCCAATTTTCTTTGTAAATTGGTAAATGTATCAAAGCTATATTCTGCTGAAGTTTTTTTGTTGAAGCTGTGTCCATGAACAAGAATTACTGGGAACTTTTCTTTGTCATCCTTGCATTCTTCATCACAGCATCTTTCGCATTTTCCGAGAACACAGCACATAGGCACAGGATCATTTAATACGAATGTAAATTTATTTTCTGGTGGATCCAAACTTATTGTTTTTAATTTTGATTCGTTTATTGTGGTATATAATACATAATCAAGATTCAACGTTTCTTTGTTTATATCATTTGACAGGCTGATAAATCTTTCATATAATATCATCAAAGACAATTCTTTCGTAAAAATATAATCTCTCTTTTCTAATGATTTAATAAAATTATTGAGATCTTCCATAAAAATTCTGGCATCTTCAAAGGTTTCTTCGTTTACTTTTGTGTTGTTATACTTTTCAAATTCTTTTTTCATTGAGGTTATGTTCTCGGTAAAATTGTTGTATGCTGATGCCTCTAAAATAAAATCTTCATTTAATTCATTGAACTTTGAAATTGAGCTCTGAAGCAATGGTTCAATCTTGTTCAAGCTTTCATTTAAATTAATGATATCGTCATCCCATAATTTTCTAATTTCTGAGATGTTATTGTTAATCTCATTTATTTCAAAAATGTAATTGTAAATTCTATTCCCCATGCTGTCAATTATTATAGTTTTGTTTATTTCATCAAACGCCTTGTTTATCTTTTTAATTTCAGAACTAATCTGTTGTTCATTGTTTATCAGAGAAGCCAGCCTTTCTCCAGATTCATTTCTTATTCTTTTTTCTTCATCACTAAGATCATAATCAAGTGTTATCAGGATGCTTTTTGATATTAATTCTTCTTTTGTCTTGCATAAGTAACTCATTGTGTTCCTGCATTCTAAATCAAATCTATACAAATTCTGCCCTATTCCCTTGTTGTTGGACAAAATCAAAAATTCTTTATTTATGAATGATGGAGTTTTAAGCTTGAAATTATCTTTTTCTATGACAATATTTTTGCTTAGGTCAGTAAACTTTGATGAACATATGGGAGTGCAGAATGGATTGGTTATCGAAGAGATTTTTATGTTTATTTTTTCTTGTTCTCCATTTTTTAAGAATAAATTTTCCTTGTTTGCATCAAGAAGTATAACAAGGTCATTTCCAAGCAGGAGGTTTAAGTAAAGATATATTTTTGTTCCCAAAAAAATAAATAATAAAATCAAGGAAAAAGCAGCAACAATGATAATTATGTACCTATTTTTTATCTTATCACTCTTTTTTTTCATCAATAAAATATGTTTTTTAGTTTTAAAAGTTTTTTCAATTGTGATTATTTTATATATTTGCAAGATATTTAAATCTAATGACAATTTTAAGCTTATTAATGATGATATTTGGATTGATTTTAGGGGTATTATTCATAAAAACAGTAGGTTTCATTGCAAGAGTAATAATCTCTTTGCTAATTTTAACGGCAATATTGATTATTCTTCTTAATTAACCAATAAAAAACCTTAAATATCGATTTTTTTTTATATAACTATGGATATCAGCAAATCTATTTTTGGGAGATTTTCCTGCAGATCCTACAAGGATAAAAAAATAAAGGATAAATATATAAGCAGAATTCTTGAAGCAGGATTAAATGCGCCAAATTCAGGAAATTTACAAGCATGCAAGTTCATAGTAATAAATAACAATTCAGTAAAGGAAAAAATAACAAAGGCTTCTCTTGATCAGAGATGGATGATGCAAGCTCCAGTGTTTGTTGTTATCTGTTCGAATTCAACGAAGCTAAAAACTTATTATCATAGCAAATATGAACTTTATTCCATTCAGGATACAAGTCTTGCTGCAGAAAATATGATGCTAATGGCTTTTTCTTTTGACATAAAATCCTGTTTTGTCTCAGCTTTTGACGACAATACAATAAAAAGAATTCTAAGACTGCCTGATGAAGTGAATCCTTATTGCATAATAACATTAGGGTATTCAAAAGAGAAAAAAACAAGCAAAAGAGGTTCTCTTAACTATTTTGTGAACTTTAATGAATATTAATTAAAAAAAATTTGTTATACTTCCTGAATTTTTTTAGTACTTTAATCATAAATCTATTTTTCATGTGTTATCATAAACTCAAAGCTTAACAAAAAAATAAAAAAAAGAAAAAGGATAAGGGCCTTCTCACAGGGGGTTAAGAAGGATCAAGCCCTTACCATTTCTATGCCTAATTCTTGACCAAATCTTTGTGAAGCTTTTACCTGTTGTCTAGCATCAGCTTTTCCAAGTACGTATGGTGATGTTACCCCAGTTATGATTGTCATAACTCTTATCTTTCCTTTCATATCTTCACTAATTCTTGCTCCCCAAATTACCGTTGAATCTGGATCTAGGGCTTCTGTAACAATTTCACCTACTCTGTTGACTTCATCTAGCGTTAAATCTTCTCCACCGGTGATGTGTATTAAAGCACCAGTAGCTCCTTCATAGCTTACATCCAACAAAGGATTAGATAATGCTCTTTTAACAGCCTCATCTACTCTACTTGCTGTGTCACTTTCACCTATTCCAATTACAGACACTCCACCCTCACTCATTATTGCTTTTACATCTGCATAGTCTAGGTTAACCAATGAAGGTACTGCGAT
>Ga0209541_10007586_pt1 | contig 18194 bp, 20 predicted proteins | sample RifCSPlowO2_01_FD_184027 | JGI IMG/M metagenome (GOLD analysis project Ga0209541, IMG submission 184027) | Groundwater microbial communities from Rifle, Colorado - Rifle CSP2_plank lowO2_0.1 (SPAdes) (version 2) | ecosystem: Environmental > Aquatic > Deep subsurface > Groundwater | place... | reverse complement strand
GATTGAGGTTATAAAAGCTGGAGCTGCATTATGTGAGATAGGCAAAGCAATTGAAACAGCAATAACAGCTTATGGCTTTAAGCCAGTAAAAAATTTATCAGGCCATGGTTTAGATTTATATAATATCCATTCTGAGCCTCAAATACCAAATTTTGACACAAAAGACAAAACAAAACTGGAGAGAGGCATGGTAATTGCAATAGAGCCTTTTGCAACTAATGGCATTGGCTTAATAGGCGAGAGAGGGGATGCTTCTGTTTATTCTTTAGTCGGAAAAAAATCAGTAAGAATCGGTTTTGTCAGAAATATTTTAAAGCAGATTGAAACCTATAATGGATTGCCTTTCACAACAAGATGGCTTACAAAAAACTTTTCAGAAGGACAGGTAAGGTATGCCTTAAACCAGCTCAAGCTGCTCGGCATTTTAAAGGAGCATCCGCCTTTGGTTGAGAAAGAGAATGGATTAGTAAGCCAGGCAGAGAAAAGCTTATATATTGGTGATGAGGTTATTGTTTTGACGGAATAAAAAACCGTATGTGGTTAGCACTTTTTGATTTTCTCAACGAGAACAGATTTTATCCGATTTTTCGCCTCTCGTCGACAAAATTTTTTCTGCTAATCACGCACAAAAAACCGAAAGATTTATATACTACCTATCAATAACAACTTTTGATACAAATGAAACGAGTTGGTTATATTCATTGTGAGTAAAGATTTTTCTAGCTCCAACTCTTATAATAAAACTTATAATAAAAAAGGAGCTGTAAAAAATGGATAAAATCAGATTAGGATTGCCGAAGGGAAGTTTGAATACAATAGGTAGAGCTGATACTCATGAATTATTTGTTGACGCAGGTTTTGAAATTAGAGGATACGAGCCTGGTGAAGAATCAGATGATAGACTAAGAATTGTGAATGACCCCAGAATTATTGCTTATCTGGCAAGACCGCAAAGCGCTCCTGTTGAGTTAATTACTGGTTTGTTGGACATAGCAATAATTGGAGAAGATTGGGTACAGGAAGAGACAGTAAATGGAAAAAGAAGTGAAGTTAGAAGAGTAGGAGACCTGGAGTATGGGGGAACAAGACTTGTAGCTGCTATATCTAATGAATTGCCCTATGAATCATTATCCGAACTCTTTGAAGGTCTTCGTGATAGGCAAACACCAATAATTTGCTTTACTGAGTATGTGAATCTTACTAGGGGTTTCTTCATGCGCAATGAGGCATACAGGCAGAGATTTGGAGACCAGAAACCGCTTGTTAGGGTAAGGGGATTTACTGATGGAGAGAATGACCTTGTTAGGATCATACATTCAGATGGGGTTACTGAAGGGTTTATAGCAAAAGGGGCTGACATAGTTGTGGATAACTCACAAACAGGCAGCTCTCTTCGAAGATATGGCTTAAAGGAATTAGAACAGATTATGAAGTCAAGTGCAGGACTATATGCAGGACCAAGTTGCGTTGGTTGGAAGGAGCAGAAAGCGCAACAGATCTTTGAGCAGTTATATGGGGTAATAGTTGGAAAAAGATATTTTGATGTAAAGTTCAATGTTCCTAATGAAAGGCTTGAAGAGTTACGTGGCTATTTGACATCTGAAAAGTTATATTCCGCTGAGCCAACTATAATAACTGGAGAAAGGTTCTCACAGGTAAATATCTTAATACCAAAAGAAGGATTTCCAGAGACCCTAACTGCTCTGAAGAGTTATGGTGCACAAGATGTTGTAAGGGGGGAAGTGAAGCAGGTTGTAAGGTGAATATTCATCAATTATCATGATTCTTTTCTTTAATAACAAACCTTAATTCTCTGCCTTTTTAGGCTCTAAAATGCCTGTTTTTCACCTCTTGGTGTGTAAAGTAGATTAATATACTTTATAACTACATTTCTATATCAGTATACAAAAACGTAAAGTTTATATACTAGTATCACTATTTAATCTTTCCTTCTGCCTATACGCAGGGGAACAAAGAGGAGAAAAGTACACTCAAAAATAAAATAAACCATTGCCCTTTCGCATGAAAAAGGGGGTTTAAGGAAAAAGAGGTTGAGAGCATGGAATCTATACTGCAGAATGCGTCAGATGCGCAAAAGGTTAGAAAAGATGAAAATGTGATGGGCCAGGCAAACATAAAGGTTGTTGGTGTCGGCGGAGCCGGAAACAACATGGTAAGCTGGCTCTATAAAAAAGGAATCAAGGGCGCTGAGATAATAGCGTGCAATACAGACAAGCAGCACATTGACATTACTGAGGCTGACTATAAATTCCTTATAGGAAAAAATGTTACAAGGGGTCTTGGCTGCGGCGGGTATCCTGCAAAAGGAGCCGAGGCAGCAAAAGAAACAATAAGCGAGATAAAGGAGGTTCTTAGCGGCTCTGATATGGTTTTTGTATGCGCTGGAATGGGCGGCGGCACCGGAACAGGAGCATCGCCTTTTGTAGCAAGCCTCGCAAGGGACGCAGGCGCAATTGTAATTGGAACAGTCACAATGCCATTCAAGATTGAAAGGGCAAGGATAGACAAGGCTGAGTTTGGCCTGCAGCAGCTTAGGGAAAGCTGCGACACTGTTGTTGTGATTGACAATAACAGGCTTGCAAGAATCGCGGGTAATTTGCCTGTGCAGCAGGCATTTGCAATTGCCAATGAGCTTATATCCACAATGATAAGGGGCATAGTCGAAACAATTTCAGTTCCTTCGCTGGTTAACCTTGATTTTGCAGACGTTAAGGCAATCATGAAGAACGGCGAGGTAGCAGCTATAGGAGTTGGCGTTTCTGACACTACAAACAGGGTTGATGAGGCAGTAAAAGGCGCTTTAAGCAACCCGCTGCTGGATATTGTCTACAAGGGAGCATCTGGCGCATTGATACATGTTGAAGGAGGACCTGACATGACGCTTGATGAAGTTTCAAGGATTGGAGAGATTATAACAGAAAATATGGATGAAGACGCAAATGTCATATGGGGCGCAAGAGTAAGCGACGACATGAAAGGAAAAATATGCGTTATGACGATTGTGACAGGAGTAAGCTCGCCATGGATACTGGGCAAAGCAAGCAAAAAGGACATTGAGCAGAGAAACCAGCGCATCGGAATAGAGTTAGGCATAGAATTTGTATGAGGTGGGAGCATGGAAGATTCAAAAATAATACAAAAGATGGTCAACAACATTGTTGAAGATAATGAGCAGTTTTTTAGGCAGAAGCAGGAGCTAAACAAATTCAGCAGGATAGTGCCTCATCTGGTGCTGAAGGGCCTTGACAACCTAAACCTTTCAATGTTCAGCCCTGAGCTTAAGTTTAGTCTGCTGACAGCATTGGGCGAAGAATACAGGAAGAGAGGAAACCTGAATGATGCTGTCAAGTCATTTATACTGGCAGGAAACAGGGAAAGGCTCAATGAGATAGCAGGAGATTATGAAAGGCTTATGCAGTTTGACAACTGCATTGAGGTTTACAAGCTTGCGAACAACAAGGAAAGGCTGATGGAGATAGGCAAGAAATGCCTTAATGACGGCAGGCTTGGCCATGCGATAAAGGCATTTATCGCAATAGGCGACAACAGCAAGCTTATTGAGGTAGGCAACCAATGCGTAAGCACATACAAGTTTGACTATGCATTCGAGATATTCTCAACGATAAAGGACAAGGCAAATCTTGTTGAGCTAGGCCATAGGTGCATAGAAGAAAAGAAATATGACTATGCAATAAAGGCTTTTGAGCTGGCAGGAGACAAGGAAAGCCTTGACATGGTAGGAGATATATGCATAAAGGAAGAGCATGTGTCAAAAGCCCTTGAAGCTTATGGCTTGTCAGGGAATTCAGTTATGGTTGAGTTCATAAAGCAGAACTTCCACGACTAAACAGGCTGTTGCAATGGAAAACACCTTATCAGAGAGCAATCTAAGCCCCCAGAATCTTGATAATTATTTCCTGCAGAAGCAGATGGAGCTCATGATTGAGTCCAACAACAAGAAGCTCGCAAATGAGCTTGGCAATATAACCAGCATGATAAGCAAGCTTAATGCAGAAATTTCTGAGCTTAAAAAGCAGGTAGGCAGAAGCAGGGAGATGCCTGCAAGGCAGGAATCATTTGCTGCTCCTGAAATACCCCGGGCTTGCGCTGAGAGCAGGAGCATAAGCCAAAGCAGCTGCGACAACAATGCAAAAAAGGCTGAGCAAAGCGAGCCTTCGAGGCCAAGGTATGGTGATTATAAGCCAGAAGATGTCTCTGTTGACAAATTTTTTTATTTCGGAAACAAAAAATAGGTGAAGGTTGAGAGCATGGTAGGAAAGATTATGGGAAGTCTGCTGCCCCTCTATATGTGCAGCATATGCAGGGGAAAATTCAAGTTCGGTGAAATAAAGTACAGCCCTGACGGGAAAAGCATTGTCTGCCTTGACTGCCACAGCCAGCTTGCCAAAAAAGACAGCGAAAAGGAAAAAAGCGGGGCAAAGAGCAGTTCATCCAGCCCAAATGCCCACAATTTAATAAAGCTTATATGCGGCAACTGCAGGTATAAATTCAATTGGAGAAAGTCATCAAAGGTCAGCCTTAAATGCCCTTATTGCGGCAAAAGCAACCTTATGAAAAGGGATGTAACGGCTGAAAAGATTCTTGAAGAAGTGTCAAGAACCACTCATCAGAGATTAGTGGCATGATTTTAGCATAGCCAACATTATCCATGTTGTTCTTGAGCACGCTCAGAATTCCACTGAATAGTGTTGTGATGTTTAACCACCAATCATTCGGATTGGTGGAATTCTGACGTTTCAAACAGGCCGAGCAGGCCAGTATAATTTATTAATATTTAATTATTTCTTCTATTTTTATATTATTGATTTTAATTATTCAAAATTACTCTATTAACAAAAACCCTTAAATATTCCATTTACTTTCTTTTTTTTTATGGCAGAGGCAAAGGATTTGCAGAAAGGCTCTTGGATAATTTATGACCGCCAGCCGTTTCAGGTGAAAAGAAAAGAGGTCGTGGCATACGGCACTCATTCACATTCAAAAACAAAGCTTTTTCTTGAGCCATTGGAAGGCGGCGGCGAAAAAACATTGACATTAATGCACCACGATAAGGTAGAAGAAGCAGAGATAATCAAAAAAAGTGCCCAAGTCATTTCCAAAATGCAAAACAAGGTGCAGCTAATGGACACTGTTTCTTACGAGACATTGGATGCGCAGGCTGATGATGAATTGCTTAGCAGCATAAATGAAGGCGATGAAGTTATTTTTATTGATTATAATGGGATGATTAAGATTTTAGAGAAGAAATAGCCTCTTCTACACTAACAAGCTTTTCTTTTCCGCTCACCATATCCCTAACCTTAACCTTATTCTGCTTTACTTCATCCTCTCCAACAAAAATAACATAAGGTATACCCATTGAGTTAGCATAGTTGAGGTTTTTGCTCACGCCTCTCTGCATAAGGTCAATATCCACTTTTATATTACTATCCCTCAATGTTTGAGCAATCTTCAAAGCTTCCTTTAGCATGCCTATTGGTATGATATAAACATTTGTAACTGTTTTCTTTGCCTCTCTTTTCTTCTCAGCATAAGCGTCATAAATCCTGTCAAGGCCAAAGCTTATGCCAGTAGCTGGATAGCTGCCTTTGCCGAGCAAAGCTCCAATCATCCTGTCATATCTGCCGCCACCTGCAACAGAGCTTTTAAACTTGGAGTTTTTCAGAATAACCTCAAAAACAGGTCCACTGTAATAGCTCAAGCCTCTTGCCAGAGAAACATCAAGCTCAATATCTATATCCATTATTTCAAGATACCCTAATAATTCCTCTGTTTCTTTTATGCCTTCGCTGCCTTTTATTATTTTTTTTAGTTCACTTATTTTTTTGCCATTATCTCCTTTAACCGTGATTATTTTTAACAGCTCATCAATAGTTTTCTTATTAATTTTTTTTTCCTTCAATTCCTTTTTAACAGCATCTGCGCCGAACTTTTCAAGCTTGTCAATTGATAAAATAATATCTTCGCATTTTTCTTTTTTAATCTTTAAATAAGCCAAGATATCATTAAGCGCCTTCCTGTTGTTAACCCTGATAACTATATCAAAGCCAAGCTTCTTAAATGCTTTGTCAGTTAATGCAATAATCTCAGCATCTGCCAGCATTGAAGAACAACCGACAATATCAACATCACACTGCAGAAACTGCCTGTATCTTGCTGCACCAACAGGGCCGTCGCGCCATACATTACCTGTCTCGTACCTCTTGAAGGGCATCTTTAAGCTTGGGTTCATTCCAATAACTCTTGCAAAAGAAACAGTAAGGTCGTACCTTAAGCCAATCTCCCTGTTGCCTTGATCCTTGAAATTGAAAGTCTCCTTTAGAATCTCTGCTCCGCCAGTGTACTTTGATGAGAGAACATCGAACCTTTCGATAGACGGCGTTTCCAATGGGCTAAATCCATACGCCTCAAAAACATTCTTTAGAGCATCAACTATCTCATTCCTCACTATCTGCTCTTCTGGCAGAAAATCACGAGTCCCTTTGCTTCTTTCTAGTTTCATATTAAGGATGAAATTAAATCCAAGATTATTAAATCTTTCTAAAATTCCAATTAAAAACCAGTAATCAATTATTTTCAATTATTCTTTAACTCCAGATTAAAGGCAAAACTTCTCGGCGCTTTAGTTACTTAATCAATAAAAATTAAATTATTTCTTTATCAATTTATAATATTTTTTTATTTTTTTCTTACAGGCTGATTCACATCATTCATATTCAATTTGTGCCAGTCCAGACAAGCACCAGGCTCCAAAAAATTTCCTTTTGTTGATTATGCCAGAAATTTTTTGGAGTTAAAAAATAATAGAAAATCTTAATATGCTGTGATTTTTATCTTTTGCGTCTCTGAGCGTTTTTTCAATTCTTCTAGTGTCAGCATATCACATATTTCAATAAGTTTTTTTATTTTTTTATTCTCTGTATTTAGCTTGAATAACCTGGCTTTGCCTATATCTCTTGTGTGCACTATTATCTCATTTCTAATCAGGTTATCCCATATCCTGTATAATGTTGCTCTTCCGATTCCTGCATTTTCCGCCATATCGGTTATAGAAAAATCAAGCTCTCTCTCTATCAAGAGGTAATCTAATATTCTTATCATTGGGGAGTCTCCCATAAATTCTATAAATAACGATTTGTTTTCCATGCTAATCACGCACATTGTATACAATAACTATTATTTAAATGTTTCTATTTTGAGACAATATTGTCTCAAATCTGTAAGGAATATTTATATACAAACTAATAAAATTATTTTTTATGGATGTTACAGTCGAAGACATTAAGGCAAGAATAATAAGAAAATTAGTTCAATGGAAGAAGTGGGGCGGTTCGCATACAGAGAACATTCTAAAAGGATTGCCTGCTCATTTAAGAGGAGATAGGATTACAAAAAAGGCGTTGAAGGAATTGGAAAAAGACGAGTGGATAGTTCCAGCAAAAAAGACAGGAGAGATCCATTATTCCTTAAATCCTGGAAAAACAGACGAGATCCTGCAATTCTATGAAAAGCGTTGCAAAGATACAAGGCAAAGCCATTAGGCACAAATTTTTAGAGTTGATAATTACTTGTTAGTGATTAAAAAAGAAAGGTTTAAATAAGGCAGCAGTGTTCTTACCAATATGAGCAATAAAGAAATTGAAAAAGGACTTGAACTAAGAATACAATTTGATATGACAACTGGTTTAGTGCCAGCTATAGCCCATGATTATAAAACAGGAAAAATATTAATGCTTGGCTATGCTAATCAGGCTGCTTTAGATGAAACTATAAATTCAGGATATGCTACTTTCTGGAGCAGGTCAAGAAATGAGTTATGGAAAAAAGGAGAAACATCAGGAAACTTACTAAGAATTAGAGAGGTGCTTGTTGATTGCGACCAAGATGCGCTCATCTACAAGGTTGAAAGAGAAAAAGGTGGAGCATGCCACACAACTGACAGAGATGGGCAAGCAAGAGAATCATGCTTCTATAGAAGAATAACTCCTGGCAGTAGGTTGGAATTTTTAGAAGGCATGCAGTAACTTTATTCTATAGTAAGCGACCTAAATATTCATACATAAGTCGCTTACTATATCAGGAGGACATAAACTGTTATGTATAAATATTTATGTCCTCCGCCATATTATTTTTAACAACCCCTTTAAACTTTCTATCCTTTTATCGCCATCTGTTTTAAAACCAACAGCTAAGCATCCGGCATTTCTTCCTGCCTCTACGTCATACTTTGTATCACCAATCATAACAGCCTCTTCTGGCTTAATGCCAAGCTTTTTGCACGCATACAACAGCATGTCAGGAGCAGGCTTTGCATTCTTAACATCATCAGTCCCGACAACAATGTCAAAATAATCCTCTAATCTGCCCATCTTTAATATGATTCTGACCAGTTTATGAAAGCCGTTTGAAATAATAGCAAGCTTCAGCCCTTTTTCCTTTAATTTCTTTAAAACAATATCCACGTCTTTCATCTTCCTGACATATTTTTTGTAATCATTAAAATGCTCGCAGTAAAATTCAACAATCTTCTTTACAGCCATGCCATCAAAAAAATTTTTAGAAGCAACTTTTGAGCCCCTTGCCCAGGCGCCTTCCCTGAACTGCTGCCTTGTTATCTCTTTTTTTCCAAAATGCATCAGCGTTGCATTAAAAAGTCTGCACCATGCCTCAAAAGAGTCAAGCAGAACGCCGTCCATGTCAAACAAAACAGCTTTAATTTGAGAAGAATTCTCAAATTTCCTAGAAATCTTAGATTTCTTTGATATCATTGTTTTATCATCCTCTTGTGCTTCCACTGCCCGAACAAAACCCAGTACAGAGCTAAAATGCCTATGGCTGACAATATTAACAATAGCCCTGTTTCCATAACAAACTAAAAAAGGATATTATTTTAAAAGGTTTTCTGTTAGTTTATTTATTCTTCCCCTTATACCTTCCCCTTTTCTCAACCTGCTCTAATCTTTTTAGAACTTCTTTTCCTTCTTTGCTTTCTTTTTCATAAGCTTTTAGAGCAGCATCGAAGCACTTGTCCCAGATTGTGTAATGCTTTGACCCGAGGGCCTGCTTCAAGAGATGAAGGTCAACTGCCATGTCCTCTATTTTGTGCGAGAAAAAGCTCAAGCCAAAATCAATGAAATAAATTTCATCCTTTAAGAGCATGTTTGATGTTGTTAAGTCGCCGTGAATAATATGGTTGTTATGCAATACTGCTATTTTCCTGCCAATCTCTTTGCTTAATTCAACATAATCTTTTTTCTCTAATATATCTCTAATCATCTCTCCATTTATTTTTTCCATGACAATCTTTTCCTTGTCGTCGCAATCAATAAGCTTAGGCCCCGGAAAGCCAATAGCTGACAATTTATCAAGAATCTTTGCCTCTCTTCTTGTCCTAAATCCTCTTAATTTCTCGTCAATTTCTTCTATTCTGTAATCTTTTTTTATCCTGTCTTTTATTATTTTATCTTCTTCAAGAAATAATTTAGCTTCTGCTCCTTGGGCTATTAGGTGTTTCATAGGCATAATGTGCTTTACAAAAGCAAGCAGAGCTTGCCACTAGTCATAGGCTGGATGGAAATTTCTGGCATCTCCAAAAGAAGGCTATTCTGTCTCAGCAAAAATATAGCTGATAAATTATCTGTAGCTTAACCTGCTATAATCGCCTTCATCAGTGCCTGTCAATCTCCTTGCTGACGAATACTTCAGTCCTTCAGCAATATCCCTTATTGTAATTATCCCGACAATCTTCTTATCTTTAGTTACAACCAGCCTTCGTATCTTATGATTCATCATTAAATCATTGGCTTCGTCTAATGCAACTTCTGCATCAATAGTTATCAAAGAAGGGCTCATAATCTCTTTTACAAATACCTCTTCGCAGTTTTTTCCAGCAGCAATAGCTTTTCTTAGAATATCCCTTTCAGTCATTATCCCGACAACATTGTCACTTTCGCTGACAAGCACACAGCCAATATTCTCCCTGTCCATTATTCTGGCAGCTTCTGCAACAGTCATTGCTGATGCAACTTTAATAATACTTCTTTGCATTGCTTCTTTTACTATCATTTTATAAGCTGGTTAGGGCATTCTATAGCGGAGGACATAAATACAAAAAAATACTTCATATTTTTTGTACAAGAAATGCTGAACATTTCTTTGTGTCTATACAAAATAGTTTATGTCCTCCTGATATAGTAAGCGACTCATGTATAATTATTTAGGTCACTTACTATATATTAATATTTTGCTAGTGTTAAAGTAGCCCCAGCAGGACTTTCGCAAATTTTTTCTTGCTTCGAACCTGCGTCAGAAGGTCCAGAGCCTCCTATCCTTGACCGCTAGACTATGGGGCTATACAAGCAATAAATAAGAAATACTTTAAAAACTTATTTCTTTTCTTCCTCTGATTTATCAGCTTCTTTTTTAGCTTCCTCTTTTTCCTCTTCCCTGGCCTCTTTTTTTTCTCCTTTATCCTTGGTTTCCCCTGCTTCTTCTTTCTTTTCCTCTTTTAAAGGCTCTTTTGCCTTTTCTTCTGGAGCTGCCTTTTTCTCTATTCGCATCTCCCTTATCTCGCACATCCTGAATGGGTAAATTTTCCTTATTGAATCTCTTAAGGAATGCTGCAGCCTGTGGGATATGAGGTTGCTCACAAGGCTTTCATAGCTCATTTTTTTGATATTCTCCGACAAAAAGCCCCTTATTGATTTCTGCGCAGCAGCAAGTATAGAGCTCTTCATTGTCTTTTTGGTTATGAGCATTGGCTTTATCCTTATGGATTTCCTGTCAGAAGTTTCGCAGACAAAAGACATATCAACCCTTTTCTTTCCTCGCCTTACAAGCCTCCTTATTGTTGCAGGTATTACCTCGTACCCTACAATATGGGTATGCGCATTTTCGCCCCGTATCTCATTAACCTGAAACTTGACATTTATATTCTGCTGCTTTGAATCCTGCATAAGATTCGCGAGATTTATGCTTAGTGTCTTGCCAAGTATAAGCTGCGGCTCAGCAACTAATGTTTCGCCCAGAATCTCCTCTTTGAAAACATTTGGGCTCACTATCTGGTACCATTTCTTTTTCTTTATCTTTGTTGTTTTTTCTTCAGCCATTTTTAGAAAGAAAAAGACAGGCTATTTATAAACCTTATCATTATGAAAAGTAAAAAATTAGAAAAATTTAAAGTCTAGATGAAGCGTAACTTTCCCAGATAAGATCTGTTGCTTCTTTTGTTGCGCCTTTTAAGATGCGTCTTATGTACCTTTGAGGGGTTGTGTCTGAAGAATCAGCGAATACATCAATCCAGTCTACTTTATCATCAGGAAAAACATATTCCTCATCTTCAATTCTGACAGGTTGATTAAGATATATTACTCTACCATCTGCAAGACGCACTTCAAGTTGTGTATGTATTGGAAGAATTGTAAGATGAGAAGGAACATATGCAGTAACGTTTGCACTTACTACATCACTTAAAGAAAAACCTAGATCCACTTTTGACGGACCACAACCTGCTACGCCAGCGCCTCCTACTGCTAATGCTGTTGCAAGGGTGATGCTATCTCGTAATCGTCTTTTTGGTGCATTCATTTTATTTTTTTACCTCCATTTTATTTATAATTTATTTTTACCACTATAGGATAGTGTTACTTATATATAAATCTTTTGGTTTTGAAAACCCAACAACAATAATGGCTTCGGACGGTTTTGCTACGCAAAACCTACTCGGCACTCCGTAGGAGCCGACCCTCGCCTCGCCCTCGCCATTGTTGTTGGGTTACATTGAAAGAAAAAATCCAACAACATGGCTGGTGAGACTTACCATGTTCCCACACAGAGTGTGGGGTTGTGGTACGACGAACGAGGACAAAGCAAAGCTTTGTCCGACAGCCTATGTTGTTGTTGGATTTTTCGTATTAGAATAATACCCTTAGTGGTGGTGGGATTTTCTTAGACTATAAAATAAGAATTAACAAATTTACACATCCAGATTAACAACCTCTTTTGCGTGCTCCAGTATGAAATTCCTTCTTGGCTCCACCTCATCGCCCATAAGTATTGTGAATATCTTGTCTGCCTCAACAGCATCCTCTAATGTAACCTGGAGCAATGTCCTTTGCTCAGGGTTCATTGTCGTTTCCCACAGCTGGTTTGGGTCCATTTCACCCAGGCCTTTGTATCTCTGGATATAAATCCCGTCCCTGCCTATGCGGGTGAGCAGTTCGCTAAGCCTTTCATCATTATAGACATAATAAACATCCCTGCCTTTCTTTACCTTGTACAGCGGAGGCTGCGCAATATAGATATAGCCTGCCTCAATCAGCTGCTTTGCGTGCCTGTACAAAAATGTAAGCAATAGTGTCCTTATATGGGCGCCGTCAACATCAGCGTCTGTCATCAATACAATCTTGTGGTATCTTGCCCTGCTTATGTCAAACTCCTCAGCTATGCCAGTGCCTATCGCAGTTATCATTGTTGTTATCTCCTCATTTTCAAAAATCTTGTTGAGCCTTGCCTTTTCAACATTAAGAATCTTGCCTCTTAGGGGGAGTATTGCCTGGAACTGCCTGTTCCTGCCCTGCTTTGCTGAATTATGCACAAATACACCAGATGCCAGAGCAAAATTATGAGTACCCCCAACTTCCAAATCATAAACATCTATCCTTTCTTTGAGTTTTACCACTCTTTCAATCTTATGGTTATAATTCTTTAACGCCACAATCATCGCGTCCTCATCATTATCAAAAAATCTTTTAACAAATGTCTCTTTTTTAAGCAGATTCTTATTTTTAGATTTTATCCTTTCTTTGTCATACTGCTCCAGACCCCTATACATTTCCAGCATCCTCTTCATGAAAGCGATGGTATGATTGAAATAAGTCTGATCATATGCCTTTTTTCTTCTTTCTCTGAACTCCCCTGTCCACTGCTCTTCAGTTTTCTTGCTTCTCCATCTTCTTAATTCAGAATTGTCCCATTGCTTTTTTGCTATACCCCTCAATATCTTCTTGGCCTGTGGGTGTTCTTCAAAATATTTCCTAACTCTTTCAGACTGCAATCTCCTGTTGTCATCTTTTGACCAGTATTCCTTTTGTATCTCTTTTAGCATTTTCAATGATTTTTCCCTGTATTCTTTATTATTCTCGTAAAATTCCAAAAATTTCCTGACCATATATTGTTTGTATTCTTCGTTTTTCCATTGTTTTTTTGCTCTTTCAGACAACTTCTTTCTCATATCTGGAGAAGACATTATCATCCTTATCCTTTCCTTATATTCTGGTTTTTTATGGGCATCTTTTGCTCTTTGCTTAACATCTTCCCTAAGCAGAGTTTTCTCCAAAATTTTTGCATGCAGGCCCAAATGCTCCTTTTTGGCCATTCTTGTGATATTCTCAGGACGGTTGTTAAGCCTGTTAAAGTCTATATGGTGTTTGCAATCTCCCAATGCCGGATTGTATACTCTTGTCTTAAGATTATGCTCATCTGCAAGAATATGCGTAAACACCCATATATTCTTTTTAGGATCATAAACCATCTCATAATCTTTTATTGTTATCCTGTTTTTGATTTCAGATAGTTTCCTATTCAATGGCATAAGGCTCATGCTATCCTTCAGGCTCTCTGCTTGAGCATATCTCCAGTCCCTTAGCATAAATTTGTGCTCAGGTGTGCAAATAACCTCAGCGCCATTATCAAGAAGTATCCTGACAACCTCAGCATTTGTCTTTGTTTTTCTGGGATTTAGTATAAGGCCTATTCCTATGCTTCCGTCTTCTTTGATGGTGTAGCAATAATTTCTCTTGCCTAGCCTATCCTCCTCGATTAATTCTTTAAAGCTGAGATTCCTTCCATCAACTAATGCGACTTTGGTATCTCCTGAAAAACAGCCGCCCGCTGAATCGCCTTCCACCAAGAACAATTCTGATTTTGCAGGGTCCCTTTCTGAGCAGTCTGCCAGCTTGCCGGGAAGGCTTCCATGGTTTAGCACTCCTTTTCTTCTTGTTAATTCCCTTGCTTTTTTTGCAGCTTCCCTTGCCTGCGCTGCGGTTATTGTCTTGTTTATAATTATCTTTGCTGTTGAGGGGTTTTCCTCCAAAAAAGCGCCAAGGCTTGATGTTACTATGGAATCAACAAGCCCCTTTACCTCTGAATTTCCAAGCTTTGTTTTTGTCTGGCCCTCGAACTGGGGCTCTGGGATCTTGAGGGATATAACTGATGTAAGCCCTTCTCTTGCATCTTCGCTGCTGAGCTTTATACCGCTCATCTTCTTCTTTTCAGCATAGCTGTTCATAACCCTTGTTAATGCTGTCTTGAACCCAATAAGGTGGGTTCCGCCTTCCTCTGTGTTTATATTGTTCACAAAAGAGAATATATTTTCCTGATAGCCGTCATTGTACTGCATTGCTATCTCTATGCTTATGCTCTCTTTTTCCCTGCTAAAGTAAATAACATCATGCAGAGGCATTTTGTTCTGGTTTAGGTACTGGACAAAAGAGAGTATGCCCCCGCTGTATTCAAAAACATGCTTTTTGCTTGTTCTTTCGTCCTCTATTGTTATGCTTATCCCTTTGTTGAGGAATGCAAGCTCCCTAAGCCTGCTTGACAATGTGTCAAAATGAAGTTCTATGCTTTCAAAAATCTCGCTGTCAGGCAGAAATGTTATCTTTGTGCCTGTCGCTGCTGAATCGCCGGCAACCTCGACAGGAGTCAATGGGGCTCCTCTTCCGTATTGCTGCCTGTAAAGCTTTCCGTTTCTGCTTACCTCAACAATGAGCTCTTTTGACAGCGCATTTGTAACAGAAATCCCGACGCCATGAAGGCCGCCGGAAACCTTGTATGTTTTCTTGTCAAACTTTCCGCCAGCGTGCAGCTTTGTCATCACAATCTCAAGGGCAGACTGGTTGTATTTTGGGTGTGTGTCAACTGGAATGCCCCTGCCGTTGTCAACAACGCTGACGCGATTATCCTTGTGTATAATAACCATTATTTTTGTGCAGAATCCCGCTAATGCCTCGTCAATGCTGTTGTCAACTGCCTCGTAAACCAGCTGATGCAGGCCCCTAAGCCCTGTTGAGCCAATGTACATGCTTGGCCTTTTTCTTACTCCGCTTAATCCTGAAAGTACCTGTATGTCTTTTGCATCATAGCTAGTTTCTTGACTATTCTCTGCCATTTTTTATACTAAAAAAGTTAGATATTTTTGGTGAGATTTAGTTACTCAAAACAAGCCGAAAGCTCCGCACTAAAGTGCGGATATGAAGGCTTTTTTGAGTCTAAAATCCGAACGTTAAAGCCTAGGACTTTAGTCCGAGGATAGTTCGGATTTTTTTACGTCACCTACAAATTTTCAAAGCAGCTGACTATATAAATGTTTCGATTGAATTTTGGCTTTATAATGTCTATAAAGCCTGAATTATGCCTTTATAACCCAGAGAACGTTTTTAGAAATATTTAAATAATAGGGGTGTTATTGGTTATATTATGCAAAAAAAACTTCTCCTTGCAGTTTTAATCCTAGCCTTAGTTTTTATCATCGGCTGCGCAAACTTTAACTGCTTTTCTGACAAAGACTGCCCAAAGAATTACAGGTGCTATAACTCGCAGTTCTGCACAACCGGTGAAAATGGAGCTGAGTGCGGCCCGCAGGAAGGCGACTTAATGTGCCACAAACTCTGCTCAACAAGGCTTGAATGCAATTATCTGTCTGATTGCAAAGAATACACAATATTCAAGATAGACAAGGCAGAGAAGATAAATCTATGCAGCTAGGCAGCAAACAATCAAAAAACCATCAGGCAGGAAACTCACTTATCCTTAAACTCAGCCATCTTGTCGTTGGGGTTAAAATTAGTATAGCTGCTCAGGAAAAGATTATACATCTCGTCGTTTGATTTATCTTTTAGTCTATCCATTTTTCAGTTATAACCTGCTTTCTTTTCCCCATGTTCCTGGGCATCAGCCGAAGGCTGCACTCTCTGCACAGATGTGGGTCATCAAAAGTGCTTATAATGTTCCCGCATGACACGCACGTGCTTATCATATTGCCTCGTCATAGCCTTTCATGAAAGCTGCCTCGCATGGCTCAATCTCGTCATTTTCAACAAGCTCTTCCCTGCTGTCCTCGGAGTATATGTCGCTGCTTTCCATCTGCTCTCCCTCAAAAATTGTTTTTATCTTCATCCAAACACCCGCACGGCTGCTAAATCTGAAAAATGCCTTATAGAAAAACATTTTTTCTGACACGAGGTTGTGTTCAAAATTTTATTTTTGGTCTTTCCATAAGGCCAATATGGAGATAATATGAAAAAATATATATACTTATGCGATATACTATATATTATATATATGCAAATCAAAAAGCATATACAATTTTATATAAATTTTATAAATTATAAGGGGGGTGCAGCCATGGAATACCGCAAGCTGATATCATTTGGAAGGAATTCCTACGTTCTTTCCATGCCAAAGCCATGGGTTGTAAAAAACAGGCTGAAAAAAGGCGACTTAATCTCTGTTGTTGATAATGGAAATGAGCTTTCTATCTCTCTAAACAATAACCAATCAGCCCAGGCAGAGCCAAAAGAAATAACTATAAACGCCAAGAACAAGAATATAGATATAATACGGGCAGAGATAGTTTCTGCATACCTCAACAACTATGACACAGTAAGCATATTCTCAAACAATCTGGGAAACGATGCTGTTGAGATAAAAAACATACTGAGGAACCTGACTGGCATGGAGATAATGGAGCAGACATCAAAGAGCATAATAGCAAAAGACCTGATTAACAAGAATGAAATATCGCTTAAAACAATAATAAGGAGGATGGACACAATAACGCGGGCTATGATTGATGATGCGATAGAGTCTATTGGCTCTGAAAGCAGGTACGAAAGCATCGACCAGAGGGATAATGATGTGAACCGGCTGCATTTCCTTGCATACAGGGTGATAAAGGAGGCTATGAAAAATCCTGCTCTGGCAAAATCATTCAAGATGCCGCAGTGGGAGCTTCTTGTGAGCAGAAGCATTGTTGAAAGAATTGAAAAGATAGCTGACAGGCAGAAAAGGATTGCGAGGTACCTTAAAATGATCAGCCTGAAAAAGCCAGTTGCAAAAGAGCTCAAAGAGCTTTACAGCGGAATAAAGGACAAGTATCTTGATGCGATGAAGGCGTACTATAACAACGACAAAAAGCTTGCCTTTGAGGTTGAAGTAACCAATAAAGAAAGGATTTTTGCCTGCGAGACATTCCACAGCAAAAGCACAGGCTGCCCCATAAGGAGAAGACGCGGCGGAATGCACAGCTACTGCACAGAGCTTTCAAGGGTTGTTGAGAACCTGAAGGCAATGACAACATCAATAAAGAATATATCAAGGGCAGTTATTGGGATGGACTGAAAGTATACTCAATTCTTTTTAATTTTTTAACTCCAAATTTTTACTTCAACAACTAACCCTATTGTAAAAATTTGGAGCCTTTTTGTATGCCTCGGCATTTTGCTCGCTATAAAGTCAAACAAGAAAGCGAGCAAAATGCAGACTAGCACAAATTGAATATGAACGTGGCGAATCAACCTGTAAGAAAAAAAAAGATATAATCAATGATAACAAGATTCAAAATAACCTAATACCCTTCATAAACAATCTTTTCTTTTCCTTTTATCAAAACAGTCCTTGTCTTTGTTGATTTCTTGACTTCGCCAACAACCTGCGGCTCGTGTTTTTTGGCTATTCGCAATATTGAATCAACATCTTGTTTTTTTGCTATAACAAAAAAGCCCATGCCCATATTAAACCTTTTGTACATCTGCTCATCACTCAGCCTTGATTCTTCCTGCATCAGCTTGAATATCGGCTGCGGCTCAATTGGGCTGTTTATCCTGAACTCAACATTCTGCCTTATCCTGTTCAGGTTTTTCAGTCCATAGCCTGTGTTGTTAAAGCCAACTATCTCGTGCTTTTTTGCAGCCTCTGCTGCTGCCTGCATGTAAATCGCAGTGGGCTTTAGAAGCTCCTCGCCTATTGTTGCATCCTCAAACTCATCATGAAGCAAATGCTTTCCTTTGTAAAGCCTTTTGAATTCAAGCCTCGACTCAAATTCGCCAACAAGCAGGTGATGCCTCAGGTCAGTATAGCCGTTTGAATGCGCT
>Ga0209541_10007585_pt1 | contig 18196 bp, 28 predicted proteins | sample RifCSPlowO2_01_FD_184027 | JGI IMG/M metagenome (GOLD analysis project Ga0209541, IMG submission 184027) | Groundwater microbial communities from Rifle, Colorado - Rifle CSP2_plank lowO2_0.1 (SPAdes) (version 2) | ecosystem: Environmental > Aquatic > Deep subsurface > Groundwater | place... | reverse complement strand
GTAGTTATAGCAAAGGAAAATTCATACTTGCAACTGATTTCATCAACCGAAATAATACCCTTAATCCGCTATAGCATAGTGCCAAAGATATGGTTTTTCAGAAACAAAGACAGAAAACTAACTAATTACTCTCGGAGCTGGGATTCTTTTCGTCTGATTTCGGAGTGGAATCGCCGTTTATGTCCTTAAGGTCTATTTTTGGTTTGGAGGTTAGTTTGCCGAAGTGTTTTAAATTTCCATCTGATGAAATCTTCTTCAGTTTTTCGGTAATGAAATTATCTACTTTCAAAAGAACAACTTTCAGCTTCCTTAAATATTTGAGAAGAAAAACATTGAAGGTCGTATCGATTCTTTCCGGAATTTCCGAAGAGGATAAACGGTCAAGAAAACTTTTTTTATCCGAAACCTCTTCGCCAACTCGCGGAAGCGAGCGCGCCACAAGGTAAAGCATCGTTCCAAGAGAAGCCATTAGAATCGTTGTTAAGATGAATTGAACCATAATTTTAAAAATTTCTAATGACTAATTCCTAATTTTTAATCAATAACTAATGACAAAATTACTAAAAAATTTGGGGCTTGATTAGTAATTAGGTCAATTAGAAATTAGATATTTCAAATTATATCTCCAGCCTCGAAAAAGCCCTCACTTTCACATTCTCTCCAACCTGCGCGATAACCGTCTTTATTAATTCTTCAACGGTCTTTGACTCGTCTTTAATATACGGCTGTTTCAAAAGCTCATCAACATTCGTCGGATTGGCGGCGGCTACTTGCATCGCGAGGTCCTTGGCTAACTTCTTGAACGGCTCTGAGCGAACAACGAAGTCGGTTTCAGCCCGGACATCAAGGATAACCCCGATTCTTTCATTGTGGACATAGGACTGAATCAGTCCGGCTCCGGCTTCCCTGCCGGCTCTTTTTTCCACTTTCGCCAAGCCGCTTTCATGAATTATTTTTACAGCTACGTCAAAATCTCCTCTACTTTCGGAAAAGGCCTTCTTGCATTCCATAACGCCTGCTCCGGTTACTTCACGTAATTTTTTTATGTCGTCTACCGCGCTCATAGTCGTTAGTTATTAAGTTAAAAGTTATTTACTGACTTCCGCTTGCGCCGCGACGGCTTCAACCGTTTCCTTTGCCTTAGCCGCGGCCGCGATTTTTCCTTCATTTACGGCTTCGGTCATTTTGCCCAAAAACCAACTAATGCTTTTTCTTGCCTTTGTATTTCCCACAACAGGATAATCAACAACTTCCGGGTCTATGTCGGTGTTGACGTAAGCGACAACCGGAATTCCCAAACGTTTGGCTTCACGGACGGCAGTCATATGCGGATTTGGGTCAATGACAAGAAGGACTTCCGGAACGGCATTGTAATTTTCGAGTCCGCCCAAAAGCTCATCAAGACGGAGCAGTTCTTTTTCAAAACCAAGTCGTTCTTTTTTCGTGTATTTTTCCAAAGCGCCGCTTTTCAGCTCCGATTTGAGTTTCTTATAATATTCTATTCTTTTCGAAAGAACTTTGAAATTTGTGATTAGTCCGCCGAGCCAGCGCACGTTGACGTACGGAATATCGATTTCTTTTGCGAACGCGGCCACTGCATCGGCTGCTTGCGGCTGTGTTCCAACAACCACGACGACTCCGTTGTTTCTGACTTTTTCTTTGATGAAAGCGACCGCCTTTTCGGCATCGTCGGTTGTTTTCTGAAGGTTTATTATTTCAATCTCGTTTCTCGTGGTTAAAATATACGGCCTCATCCTGGGATGAGTCTTTGTTTTTTTGCGTCCCAAAAAAACACCCGCGTCGGTCAGCTCCTTAAAGGCTCCGTTCGGGTAAAGGTCTGTTAAATTGTCCTGTTTTGTTTCTTCCATTGTATGCGAATAGCGCGCTACGGATGCGCTCATGCGAATCAATATTTAATAAATCGAAATGCTATGAGTAAAGATTGTAGGCGATAACGGGTTTTTTTGCAAATTTTCCCGCGCCAATCCGCGTCAGCCCGCGTTTTGCTAAAATTCCACGCCGAGCTTTGCCAACTCGCCGTAATTGAAGGGGTGTTTTATTTCCTTCATTTCTGTGGCCAGGTCAGCAAGAGCTATAAATTCCTGCGGGGCGCCTCTGCCGCTCATAATCAATAATTTGTCTTTAGGATAATCTTTAACGGCTTCGAGAACCTGTTCCGCCTTCAGCAATCCTAAAGAAACAGCTACATTTATCTCATCCAAAACAATCAGGTACCACTTTCCCGCCGCAACTTCCTTTTTGAAAAGCTCCAGTGCGTTTTCTGCGGCTTTTTGATGCTCCTCGCGCGGTAATTTGTCGCCAAGTATTCCGACAAAACCCAAACCTAACTTTAAAACCTTGAACTTTGGACTATGAACATTGAACTTTTCCGCGAAATCATCCTCACCGGAACGCCAAGGACCCTTGATGAACTGGAGCATCAAGGCGCTCTTTCCCCTGCCAAGAACGCGTACCATCTGCCCGAGCGATGCGGTTGTTTTACCTTTCCCGTTGCCTGTGAATACTATTATCATAGCAAGTAGAATAATAAACCATCTTTTATATATAATAAAACTAAACTATTAAACGATCGTTAGATAGTTTAGTAAATAAGCTAGACAGTAACAAAAAGAATATTGTACTGTGGAGTTAACACTATTGTCATGCCATTTCTAAAAATTCTTTTTTATTTCTCAAAGGAACGAAGCGAATACCCAGACCGGAAAAATATTCTTCCCATCTTTTGTAATTATTTTCCAGAAAAGCATCTATGGCTATCCCGTCATGGATAGGCACGACTATTTCGGGCTTGATGTTTTTTGCAAATTCGGCGAATTCCGTCAATTTTCCCCACGGCGCGATAATTGGCAGAGCCAAAACTTTAACCTTTAAAGAATATAGCGCTGGGTCAAGCGAGTCGCCGGGATGCAAAAAAATATCGTTAACCGTAAATGCGGTATTTTCCGGGACGGTTTTAAAAAGTTCCTGATGTTTTGCGGCAAAGGCTTTAATCGTAAAGTCGCCGATTTTCCAATTCTGATTTCCCGGTTCTAAAGTTCCAATACCATTTTTTGAGAGTGATTCTCCAACTTCCGAATTGGAAATTAGCCTTGGCTTGTTCCCGGCAACTATAGTACGAAGAGCGTTTAAGTCGGCATGGTCGGAGTGTGAATGGGTAATGACAACTGCATCAATGCCGGTAAATTCCTCTGGCTTGGCACGGCCATTCAAGAAACAATAGTCCCCAGGGTCAAAAAGAATCTTCGTCTGGCCGTCGTCCAAAAGAACGCACGAATGGAAATATTTGTAGATTCTCATATTATATTCCTCTAATTTGATTTTGTTCGAACCATCTCAAATATAATACAGATTGAGGTTGTGCACTACTAAACTATTTGACGATCGTTAGATAGTTTAGTTATTATTTACATATAATCATATAAGTAAAGATACTCAAAATGCGTGGCGATATTACTTCTAAAATTTTGAAGGCAACTTTAGAGGGGGCAGGTCAAGCCGTAGACATTATTGCGGCTGTTTTAGAATCAGGATATGGAGCTTCATATTATAAATTAGAAAAAAATTTACACGAACAACAAAATAAAAGGGAGTTGAACAAAATCCGAATCAGAGAGGAGCAAAAACTGCACAGCAGAATTTATAAACTAAAAAAAGAAGGGTTTATAATCTCCGGCAAAAGAGGCCTCTCAATTACCTCTAAGGGAACAAAAAAACTGGATGATTTAAATAATTCATTGAGCCGTTCTATCCCCTTTACTGACTATCCCAAAGAAAGTAGCGCCGAAACAGTTATTATTAGTTTTGATATTCCTGAAAAAGAAAAATACAAAAGGAATTGGCTTCGAAAAACATTAACGGCGCTTGGATTTTCCATGCTTCAAAAAAGTGTTTGGATTGGTAATGCTAAACTGCCGGAAGAATTCATTAACCACCTTAAAGAAATGAGAATTTTCAATTACATTGAGATTTCGTCAATCAAGAAAGGTGGCACAGTTACTGTTGCTAATAAAAACGAATGAAAAACGGCAAATTGTGTAAGCACATGATATTCGGTGATACCGTAGGCTTCTGTATGTACACAAATAGAAATTTACTAAACTATTGAACGATCGTTATTTAGTTTAGTAATCAACCGCAACCTTTACACTATTATCCCACCCCCAAGCATCTCTCTCGCTTTTGTGTAAAATACCGCGGATTGGCCAGGTGCGACAAACCCCTGATGCTTGTCGAAGACAACGCGGATTGACGCAGATTTCAACGCAGATGCACGCGGATTTTTATGATTTTTATCTGCGCTTATTTGCGTATTATCTGCGATTATCAATGTAGCCCTAAAAAGCGGCTGGCGGTAACGAACGCGAGTAAATACTTTTATACCTTTATTCGCACGAATAAGAGAATAGTTTGGGTTGATAAAATTAACATCCGTTAGTTCGACTTCATTTTTAAAAAGTGCCTGGTTATCACTACCTTCTGCGACGACAAGCGTGTTTGAACGGATATCTTTTTCGGCCACGTAAAGCGGCTTAAAATTTGTTTTCTGCGTTAGTCCGCGTTCAGTCTGCGTTGGTCTGCGATTGGCCATGCCAATATGCCGCTGGCCTATGGTGTAAAACTGCGCTCCGGAATGTTTTCCTATGACCTCTCCGGCAATATTAAGAACTTCGCCTTTTTTCGACGGTATATAGTCCTTCAAAAAATCCGCGAGCGTTACTTTGCCGATAAAACAAATTCCCTGCGAGTCTTTCTTTTCGGCAGTCGGCAAGCCGGCTTTTTTGGCTATTTTGCGGACATCGGATTTTTGATAATCGCCGATTGGAAACAGGCAGTGCTTAAGTTGCTTCTGCGTCAGCGTCCATAGGAAATAGGACTGGTCTTTGTTCTTGTCTGCCGCAGTTAAAAGTTTATAAAGTTCATAAGGTTTATAAAGTTTTTTTGAATAATTATCATTACCCTTTATAACTTTATAACTTGATGAACTTTTAACTCGCGCAAGGCGCACATACTGTCCGGTCGCCACGTAATCCGCACCCATCGAGAGCGCCTTCTCAAGAAACAATCCAAATTTTATTTCTCTGTTGCACATTACATCAGGATTGGGCGTCAGTCCGAGACGGTATCCCTCAACCATATAATCAACTACTTTCTTTTTGTATTCTTCCTTAAAATCCCAGACGTAAAAAGGAATGCCAAGCTTTCCGGCGACACGGCGCGCGTCTTCGGCATCGGTTTCCGCTTCACATTCGTTGGACGAAGTCCAACAACTCATAAAAACTCCGACTACGTCGTATTTCTTCTTCAAAAGGAAAGCGGTAACCGAGGAGTCAACGCCTCCGGACATTCCAACGAAAACCTTTTTCCTTTTGGTCATCACTGAATGCCCTCGTATTCCCTTGAAAGAAGCTGGGAATTTATCTGCCGCATCATATCCAAAACAACGGCGACAACGATAAGCAACGCCGTTCCGCTTACTGTCAAAACCGATATTTTTGTGAAGGCCTGAACTATCAAAGGCAGAACGGCTATGGAACCAAGAGATATTGCCCCAAGAAAAGTGACTCTTCCCGTAACTCTGGAAAAATAATCCGCAGTCGCTTCTCCCGGCCTGATTCCGGGAACAAAGCCGCCGCTCCGCTGAAGATTTTTGGAAACTTCTTTAGGATTGAAAGTGATAGCCGTGTAAAAGTAAGTGAAAAGCACTACAAGAAGGAAATAGAAAACGCCGTAGAACAGCTGATTATTCAAAAACGCGGTGACTATATTATTAACCTTAAGAGCCAAATCAACGGAGAAAATTGACATTATTTGCGCCAAGAATTGCGGGAAAAGAAGAACCGATATCGCGAATATCAGCGGTATCATTCCCGCCTGGTTGACCTTGAGAGGAAGATAACTTTGAACGCCGCCGTACATTTTCATTCCTCTTACGCGGCGCGCGTAAGCTATCGGGATTTTCCGTTGGCCTTCGTTCAGATAAACGACGCCGGCAACCAAAAACAAAGTGACGGCGATAAAACCCATGTAAGTGGGCAACGCCGATGGGGTATAGGACGCGAGCACTTGCTGCACTTGAAGAGGCAAGCCGCTTACTATTCCGGCAAGTATGATAAGAGAAATTCCGTTGCCTATTTTCTGCTCGCTTATCAGTTCGCCGAACCACAGAGCTATCATCGAGCCGGCCGTAATTGCCAGAACGTTGGCAATCATTCCGAGCGCGTCCGGTTTAGGAATAATGTTCTGAGAAATCAATAGCGTAAGAAAGCCGTAGCCCTGCAGGAAAGCGAACGGAACGGTCAAATATCTTGAAATCTGGTTGAACTTGGCTTGCCCTCTCGCCCCTTCTTCGTAATACATTTCTTTCAGGCGCGGGAAAATGATGGTTAAAAGCTGCATTATTATAGTCGCCGTAATGTAAGGACCGACTCCAAGCATTGCCACCGACAAGGTAGACAAGCCGCCGCCGGAAAAAATATTAAGGAATCCGAAAAGCTGGTTCGACGACAAGAACTGGTTCAGACGCAATGCGTCCACGCCAGGAATAGGAACGGCGGCCAGCACGCGGTAAGCCACCAATAGTCCGACTACTATCAGTATTTTTTTCCGCAAATCCTTTATTTTAAAAATTTGTAAGAAGCGGTTCATTTCAATAGCGCTGACTTACGCGGACTTCACGCGGACTTACGCGGAAGTTTTTTGTTTTCGTTCGTGTTTATTCCGTGTTGGTCTGTGTTTAGTCCGCGCCAGTCTGTGATTATACTGCCGCCGGCTTTCTCTATATTCTCTCTGGCGGATTTGGAAAGTTTTATTCCTCTTATGGAAACCGGCATTTCTATTTTCCCGTTCAAAATTTTTACCACGCCGCTGTAACTTGGCGGAATAATTCCCAATTCTCTCAAAAATTCTTTATTTATCTCCAAAGCTTTTTTTTCTCCGGAAAACAGTTTCAATTTCGCTTCCAATTCGGATAGGCTGACGATAAACGGCTTCTCAGATTGCGGGCGATTCTTGTAACCGCGCCTCTTCGGCAAGCGCAAAAGAAGATCTCTTACTGCCGGCCGTATGCGGTGTCCAGACCTCGATTTCTGCCCTTTCGTTCCGCGCCCCGAAGTGGTTCCGCGCTTGCCGCCGCGGCCTACTCTTCTTTTCGCTTTTTTATTTGATGAACCTATTGTGTGGAGTTGCATGTTTTTATAGTTTATAAGGTTTATAAAGTTATAAGGTTCATAAGGTTTTTCTTTTTACTTTATAAACTTTACAAACTTTTAACTTAGTGACTTGGTTTTTCTGATTTTAATTTTTTCAGCGCTTCTATTGTCGCCAGGGCGTTGGTTAGCTTGTTGGGAGTCCTGCCCAGACATTTGGCTGTCGCGTCGTGAATTCCGGCAAGAGCCAAAACCGAACGCACAGCCCCGCCTGCTTTCAATCCATGTCCTTTAACGGCAGGTTTTATAAACACTTTGGCGGCGCTGTATTTGGCGTTAACCTCGTGCGGAATTGTTCTGTTATCTATAAGATGGATGAATAAAATTCTTTTCTTGGCCGCGGTTTTCGCTTTCTCAACGGAACTTTGCACGTCTATCCCTTTTGCAACGCCGACTCCTATGCGCCCTCTTTCGTCGCCGATAACAACTGTCGCCCTGAAACGGAAGCGCTTGCCTCCTGCGACAACACGAGTCACCCTGCGGAGGTCAAGAACCTTTTCTTTAAATTCTTCTTTTTTTACGTATCTTTCTCTGGCCATATTTTTATATCTTGAGTCCGCTTTTTTTGGCGCCTTCCGCGACTGCTTTTATGCGGCCGTGATATTTGTACGAACCTTTGTCAAAAACCACCTGCTTAACTCCCGCGGCCAGAGCTTTTTTAGCCAGCTCTTCGCCGATGCGTTCCGCCTGAACGGTTTTTGTGGAATCTTTTCCTGCGGCTTTTTTGATTTCAAAAGTTGAGGCACCAACCATAGTATGCCCTCTTTTGTCGTCTATAAGTTGAGCGTAAACATAGCGGTTGCTGCGAAAAACCGAAAGTCTCGGCTTTTCAGCCGTTCCGGAAATTTTCACTCTTGTCCTGCCTGCGCGTCTAGCCCTTATTTTATTTAAATTCTTTTTTTTGTTCATCGTAATTTCGCTCTAATGTTTATCGAATTGTTTCGAACGTAATTTCGCCCTAATGATTATCGAATATAATCGAATTGTTGTCGAATATTCGATTATAATTTGTTTTCATTCGTTTGTCATTAGGGCGAGGAACGTTTAGGCGCCCGCTGTGGCAACTTTCTTTCCTGCTTTTCTTCTGACAACTTCATTCTGATAACGGATGCCTTTCCCCTTATACGGTTCCGGCTTTTTCAGTTCCCTGATTTTGGCGGCGACTTCGCCGACGAGCTGCTTATTTATTCCGGAAATTGTAACTATGTTTTTCTCAACGGTTATGGAAATACCTTCGGGAATTTCAAATTTTACGGGCTGAACGTAACCGAGAGAAAGCATAAGATTTTTCCCTTCCAGCGCCGCCCTGTAACCTATTCCTTCTATCTGAAGAACTTTTGCGAAGCCGGCGGAAACGCCTTCGGCGGCGTTTTTAATAAGCGACCACATTGTGCCTGAGTTGGCGCGCGCCTGCCTGGCGTTGATCGTGGTGGAAATTTCAGCCGAATTGCCATCGATTTTCAGCTTGATGAACGGCAAAGCCGGAACCTTTAGTTCGCCCTTCGGTCCTTTGAAAAACAAAACTCCCGAATCCTCTTTAAGGGTAACGTTCTCCGGCAATATGACTGGTTTTTTTGCTAAACGGCTCATAATTTTATTTACCAGATTTCAAATAGATACTCTCCGCCGACTTTCTTTTTACGTGCATCGCGATTATTCAAAACTCCTTCGTTTGTGGAAAAAACTCCTATCCCATAACCCTGCTTAACAGATTTAACGCGGCCGTTTTTCACATACAAATGGCGGCTGGGACGGCTTATTATTTTGAAATCGTTCATAACCGGCAAATTATTCTTGTAATTGATTTTTATCTCAAGATATTTTTTGCTGCCGACCGTCTTTTTCTGTACGTCCTTAAGAAAGTGTCCGGCCACAAGAACTTTCGCGACTTCGAAATCAAAATTGGAAAAAGAAGTAACGAAACCTTCTTTTTTTACAAGACCGGCGTTTTTAATTTTAGCCAAAAGATCGTAGTACATAAATTTATAAAATTCTAAATTCTAATATCGAAATTTGAAACAAATTCCAATTTTTCAAATTATAAGTTGTTTGTGATTTCATATTTGTGATTTGTTTAATATTTCTGATTTCGTGCTTAGGATTTATTGTTATTACCAGGGGGCTTTTTTAACTCCCGGAATTTCTCCGTTAGTGGCCATTTCCCTGAAACATATTCTGCACAAGCCAAATGTTCTCATAAATCCCCTCTTGCGTCCGCAGCGAAAACAGCGCCTGACGGCTCTGGTGGAAAATTTCGGAATTTTCTTGCTCCGTGCTATTACGGAAAGTTTTGGCATTGTTTTATAAAATTCTAAATTCTAATATCGAAATTTGAAACAAATTACAAAATTTCAAATCAAAAACTGTTTGGAATATTGTGATTTGTTATTTGTTTAGGATTTAAAATTTGGTTTTTCAGATTTTAGCTTTTTTAGGGGAACACCTAAGCGGCGGTACTCTTCGAGCGCCTTTTCGCGGTTTTTCTTTTTTGGAACTATATTGACTCCAAGCGAAAAAGTTACGGGTGATTCTTCCTGGTTGATTTCCGGAAATACCATTTGTTCCGTAAAACCAAGGTTCATCGTGCCAACGCTGTCTACTATGCCTGATTCAAGTCCCCTGAAGTCGCGGAATCGAGGCAGTACTATTGTAATCATACGCTCAAAAAAATCAACCATTTTGCGGCGGCGCAGCGTAACTTTAATGCCGACTATCTGCCCTTCTCTGGTTTTGAATCCAGCGATTGATCTCTTGGCTTTTGTAACTTCCGGTTTCTGCCCCGCGATAGCAGAAATGTCCCCAAGGATTTGCGGTAAAATCTTTTGCTCAAAATTGGGCTGCTGGCTGAGGCGTCCCACTCCTGCGTTAATAACTATCTTCTCGATGAATTTCGAGACTTCTGTATGCCGCCCCGTTTTCTTTTTTATTGTGGTTGATTTGATCATTTGCTTTTAGTTTATAAGGTTTATAAAGTTATAAGGTTTATAAAGTTTTCCTTTCTACTTTACAAACTTTATGAACTTTCAACTTAGTAATTATCTATATTTTCGCTCCGCATTTCTTGCAAATGCGCGCTTTTTGGTCGCCTTCAGTTATGAAACCGGCCCGTGTCTGTTTTTTGCAGTTAGAACAGAGAATCATAGCGTTGGAAGCCGCGAACGGCCTGGCTACCAAAACGGTTTCGCCTTTCTGGCCCTGTCGCTTGGGACGAATACGTTTCTTGTAAAGGTTTATGCCTTCAACCGTTATCCTGGATTCTTTGGAAAAAACGTGGATAACAGCGCCACTCTTGCCGCGTTCTTTGCCGCTGATTATTTTTACCTGGTCTCCTTTTTTTATTTTCATCGATTTATCGCTGACTTACGCTGACTAACGCGGAATTTTTCTGCGTAGGTCTGCGTGTAGTCCGCGTTGGTCTGCGCTTGGTTATACGATTTCTTCGGCCATTGTCATTATTTTTTCAAAACCTCTGCCCTTAAGCTCTCTCGGCAATGGTCCGAAAATTCTGGTGGCAACCGGTTCTTTTTTAGCATCAACGATAACCGCCGCATTTTCGTCAAAACGGACATACGAACCGTCGCTCCTTCGGAAAGCCTGTCTGCTTCTAACCAACACCGCTTTAACGATATCTTTTTTCTTGACGTTTTTTCTCGGTTCCGCTTCCTGAACGGACGCTACGAAGATGTCGCCTATTCTGGCGTAACGGCGTCTTGTTCCGCCTAAAATCCGGAAACAGCGGATGAATTTTGCTCCTGAATTATCTGCGACCTTAAGTATGGATCTTTCTTGAATCATAGAATTTTATTACTGTTAACTTTTCCCTTTATTATCCATCTCTTATCCCTGGACAACGGTCTGGTTTCCTCAATAGTTACCTTGTCGCCGGTATGATATTCATTATTCTCATCGTGAGCTTTGAATTTACTGGTTGTCTTGTAGTATTTGAGATATTTCGGGTGTTTCTTTAGGCGGGTAATCGAAACTACCCTGGTTTTTTGCATTTTGTCTGAAACAATCAGGCCAATGAGTTTTCTTTTTGTTTTTTTAATCATATTAGTATTTAAACATTATCCGCTTTATCCTTGATGAAAGTCAAAGCTCTGGCAATGTCTTTCTTCAGCATCCGTAGGTCTTTGACGTTCTTTACCTTGCCCGCTGCCAAATCAAACTTCAGGGTACGAAGTTTCTCTTTGGAATCCCTGACGAACTTTTCCAGCTCCGCCAAGGGCTTATTTTTAAATTCTGTTATTTCTTTCTTTTTCATGATAGTTCTTTACGAAATACGAAATCGTACGAATGTACGAATTTTTATTTTTGTGTTTTTTAACATTGGTATATTAGTAATAAATTCGTATTTAGTAAATTAATCGGATTTGGAAATTACCCTGCTTTTGAAAGGCAGTTTGTATCCGGCCCGGCGCAACGCTTCGCGAGCGGTTGCTTCCGCGACTCCGTCAACTTCAAGAATTATTCTTCCAGGCCTTACCGGAAAAACATAGTGGTCAACGCTTCCCTTTCCTCCGCCCATGGTTGTTTCGGGAGGACGCTTGGTTATAGGCTTGTCCGGGAAAACGCGTATCCAAAGACGGCCCTGGCGCTTGAGAAAATGCGTAACCGTGCGGCGGGCGGCTTCTATCTGTTGCGAAGTCAGCCACGCGGCTTCGGTGGCCTTCAATCCGTATTGCCCATAGTTAAGAAGCAGTCCTCTGCTTTCCACGAGGCGACCCTTGGAGCGGCCCTTTTGCCACTTACGATGTTTTACTTTTTTGGGTATTAACATATTAGTTATAAAGTTGAAAGTTATAAAGTTTGTAATGTTACTTTTAAACCTTATGAACTTTTAGCTTTCGCAAACACTTCGCCTTTGTATATCCATATTTTTATGCCGACGGTTCCGTAGGTCGTAAAGGCGGTCGCGGTGCCGTAATCGATATCGGCGCGGAGATTCTGCAAAGGCAAGGCTCCTTTTTTCAATGATTCGTCTCTTGCTATTTCGGCGCCGTCGAGACGGCCGGCAAGAAGTATCTTCGCCCCCTTGGCCTCTTTGTTCTGCATTATCTGCTCCATATATTTCTTCATTGTTCTCCTGAATGGCATACGCTTTTCCAAATCCCAGGCAATCTGCTGGGCAACGTAAGGCGCGGATATTTCAGACCTCTTCAGTTCTTCGATATTAACGCTGACATTGACGCGCGCTTTGTCGCCCCTGTGTTTCTTCAATGTGTCTTCAAGCGCTTTGGTAAAATCTTCTATTCCTTTGCCGCCGCGGCCGATTATGAACCCGGGACGCGCCGATTTTATGAAAACTTTAAGACTGTTTATGGTGCGCTCTATTTCTATGGAGGCAATACCCGACAAGGTTAGCTTCTCGCGGATAAGTTTTCTTATGATTTCATCTTCCGCCAGATATTTGGGGTAAGTCGAACGTCCGCCTTTGTCCGGCAAAAACCAGCGAACCGGCCAGTTCTTGATTATTCCCAAGCGAAAAGATTGTGGATTTATTTTCTGTCCCATGGTTTTAGTTTTAATGTTATTAAAGTTATAAGGTTTATAAAGTTTTTTCTTTTTACTCTATGAACTTTACAAATTTTCAACTTGTTGATTATTTATACCATTGATTTTCTCCTGAAGACTTTTTTGAAGAAGCCCGGGCTTTGGCGTTGCGCCGTCTGTTCTCCTCCCCTATCTTCCGCTTGAGTTTTCTTTTCTTTCTTCGGCCCTTCTTTTTTAACGGCTTTCTTCACTTTCTTTTTGATTATCATCTTGAAGCGCCCGTCTTTTAATCCGGCGTTTTCCGCCAAAACAATGGTAACATGGCTCATTTTTTTTTGGATAGGATTGGCCACGCCTTTCGCGCGGGGCAAAACTCTTTTCAGCATCGGGCCCTGATTGACATAGATGCTTTCTATATAAAGTTTGTCGGGGCTGGAATGCAGATTTCGGACTGCTCCGACAACCGCCGAACGAAGAAGTTTCAGAATCGGTTTTGCCGGCCTTCGATTTTGCATAACAAGCTGTGCTTCTGCTTCATTGACCGAAAGACCCCTAAGCAAACCGGCAATAGCTCTGGCTTTGCGCGGCGTTACGCGAAGGTAGTTCAAATGAGCGGTTTCTTTTTTGGAAACCGGTTTTGGAACTGCCACGGTGCTTATTTTATTTTCTTTGATTTGGCCTGACATGGTTTAGTTTATAAGGTTTATAAAGTTATAAGGTTTATAAAGTTTTTTCTTTTTACTCTATGAACTTTACGAACTTTCAACTTGGTAATTATTTCTTGGCTGCAGACGGACTTTCGGCGGTCTGGGCTTTTTGTTCTATTTCTTTTTGTATCTTGCCTCCGTGTCTGATGAACTTTTTCGTGGGAGAAAACTCGCCAAGGCGGTGCCCGACCATATCCTCGCCGACTCTCACTTCAATGAAATTCTTCCCGTTATGAACGGCAAAAACGTAACCTATCATTTCCGGAGAAATTTCCGAAGAGCGCGACCACGTTTTTATGGGAGCTCCTTCGCCCGCTTTCTGGCGGGAAATTTTCTTCAATATGTCTGCCGCGATATACGGCGGTTTTTTTGATGAACGTGACATGATAATTTGTTAGTTTATAAAGTTGAAAGTTATAAAGTTTGTAATGTTGATTTTATAGCTTTATGAACCTTTAACGTTTCTTTCCGCTTCTCCTTTTTATTATAAGGTTTGTGGACCACTTCTTTTTATTTCTTGTCTTTCTTCCCCCCGTAATCTTGCCCCAGAGCGTCTTCGGGCGGCGCGTACCGCGCGGCTGTCTGCCTTCGCCTCCACCGTACGGATGGTCAACGGGGTTCATGGCCGTACCGCGGACAGTCGGCCTGATACCGAGCCAGCGCGAACGTCCCGCTTTGCCGATAACGGTCAAGCTGTGTTCAGGGTTGGAAACCTGTCCGAGCGAAGCATAGCCCTCCCATTGAACGCGCCTGACTTCGCCTGAAGAAAGTTTAAGGTCGGTGTATCCGTTGTCGTTCGCCAAAACTTCGGCGTACGAACCGGCTGACCTTGCAAGCTGTCCGCCGCGATTGGGAGTCAATTCTATATTGTGTATCTGATAACCGACGGGAATATTTTTCAGCTTCAGCCTGTTGCCCGTTTTCAGCGGAGACGATTCCGAAACAACGAGCTCGGCGCCGATTTCAATTCCGCTTGGCGCCAAAACATAGCGGCGTTCTCCGTCTCCGTATTTCAATAACGCTATAAAAGCGGTGCGATAAGGGTCGTATTCAACCGTTTCCACTATTGCAGGTTTATTCAGCTTGTTTTGTTTGAAATCAACCATGCGATAAAGCTTTTTGTGCCCTCCGGATTGATGACGAACCGTTATCCTTCCCTGATTGTTCCTGCCAGCGTGCGCTTTAAGGCGCTTAAGAAGCGGCTTGTGCGGCTCTATTTTTGAAAGGCCGGTATAATCCGGGTGCGTCGTTTGGCGGTTTGATGGAGTTGTAGGTCTGTAAGATTTCATCGGTTTAAGTTTATAAGGTTTATAAAGTTTTTTCTTTTTACTTTACAAACTTTATAATTTTTAACTTAGTGTTTATTGTATTTCTATTTTTTGCCCTTCTTTCAGCGTGACGACTGCTTTTTTATAACCCGCCTTGATGCCGGCTCTGCTGCGGAACTTTTTTTCTTTCGCCGGACGGGTAATCGTCTGGATTTTAACGACGTCAACCGAATAAATCTTTTTAAGAGCCTTTTTGATTTCATTTTTCGTTGCCGAAGGTTCTACCATGAAAACATATTTTCCTATGACGTTCAAATCTGTAGCTTTTTCCGTGATATGCGGTTTCCTAATTATAAATGTGTGTTCCATTCTGTTTTATAGTTTATAAGGTTTATAAAGTTATAAGGTTCATAAAGTTTTTTGTTTTTACTTTCTACTTTATAAACTTTACGAACTTTCAACTTGGTATTTATTTTATCGCGTAATGTTTTTCTATCAACGGAACCGCCTTTTTGTCTATAAAAACGTTTTTGTGGTTCATAATTTCATAAATGTTAAGCGATTCCGGGCTGATGACTGCGGTTTTCTGCAAATTGGCGGCGGCCCTTAAAACTTTTTTATTTTCCATGTCCGGTATCAAAAGAACATCGTATTTTTTGGAATTCTTTTTCAGCTTGATGAGATTATTCATAAGCTGGACGAGAGTTTTTGTTTTGGCCGTTTCTATTTCAAGGCTTTCAAAGAAGCGTACTTCTCCGTCTTTCAATTTTCTTGAAAGAACGCTGGCAAGCGCTACCCGGCGCATTTTCTTATTCACTTTCTGCGAATAATCTCTTTTGTTGCTGGGACCGTGAGCTTTTCCGCCTCCTTTCCAGAGCGGAGAACGTATTGAACCGTGACGAGCGCGCCCCGTTCCTTTCTGTCGCCATGGCTTTTTGCCTCCTCCTCTGACTTCGCTGCGGTCTTTAGCGTGCGCCCATGGACGGCGAAGGTTAGCGAGTTGGGCGCCGAGAACCTGCGCGACAAGAATTTCTTTCCAGGCGACGCCAAAAATACTTTTCGGCAAATCCACTTCGCCGACTTTCTCGTTTTTCCAATTGTAAACGGGTTTCTTCATTGGTTTTAAGTTTATAAGGTTTATAAGGTTTTTTCTTTCTACTTTATAAACTTTACGAACTTTCAACTTAGTGGTTAGATTTTTGTTATCTCAATAAGTCCTCCGCGCGCGCCAGGCACGGCTCCTTTAACCATCAAAATATTCTTTTCGGTGTCTATGGCCACAACTTTAAGATTTTTAATCGTAACACGGTCGCTGCCCATGCGTCCCGCCATTTTCCTGCCGGGAAAAACTTTCTGCGGAGCCGTTGAACCGATAGAGCCCGGAGCGCGCAAGCGGTTTTTCTGTCCGTGCGTTTTAGGTCCGCCTCCGAAACCGTGCCGCTTAACAACGCCTTGGAATCCGCGTCCCTTGGAAACACCGCTGATTCTCACTTTGTCGCCTTCCTTGAAGCCGGAAATGTCGAACTCGGCACCAACCTGATAATCTTCTTTTTTGGCAGATGGCGATTTCGCGAACTTGAATTCGCGGCTCTTTTTTCCGGCTGTCATCTGGACAGCTTCGTATCCGTCTCTTTCTTTTGTTCTTATAATGGTCGCCTTATTTTTGGAAACCGAAATAAGAGTCACCGGAATGACCCTGCCCTCTTTCCAAATCTGGCTCATATTTAATTTTTTACCTAAGATAAACATCGAAGTTAAAGGTTATAAAGTTATAAGGTTCATAAAGTTTTTCTTTTTACTTTATGAACTTTACAAACTTTCAACTTAAAAAACAAAACCGCCAAGGCACAGCCCCGCGGTGGCTATCCTTGTGAAACGTTCCTAGTTGTTGTTTAGAACGTCCATTAAAGAGATGGGTAGATTGTATATCAAACGACGGCAGGTTGTCAAATTTCCATATGTCTTTGCGAGTCGAGTTTTCACACGTCATTGCGAGCTCCGGCAGGAGCGTGGCAATCTCTAAAATTGGGATTGCTTCGCTTTGCTCGCAAAGACAAATCCTTTTTAGAATAACTACCCTTTTCACGAAAAGTATATAAAATAATTGCCGGGCCTCCCGTAAGGAAGTCCCGGCTGAAGTTTGGAACGCAAGGTATTGGCTATGACGGCGCAGGGCAGTTCGTCAGTCGGCTTGGCGGTCAGCTGGTCTCCGCCCTCCTTTTCTCAAGCTCCCAGGCAGATATAGCTGGTTGGTGCCCGCCGTGGCGGCATTGGGCTTCTTTATTATCGGCCTCCTCTTGCGTGGCGCGTAACTTTTCGTATTCACGAACGCACCGCTCTTTTTCGGCGGCGAGATGATCGAAAAGCGGGTCGAGATCCATATCAGCCAGGAATCCCAAGTTCAAAAGCTGTATGGCTTTGTTCTCGAATGCCGCTTTTATTTCACCGTGATAAATAGAAATCCGGCAATTCGTAAGGAATTTTGCGAAGAATGCCAAAATCGCGGCCGTCTCCCTGACTGACACCATTGTATCCATTTCGTTCACGGTTTTCACGATGAACGCCGGGTCTACGACAACAACCGGAAAATGTTTCGTTAGAGACATAAAATTCTCCTGGTCAATTCTTCTGGGACAAAAGGTATATCGCGGAGATACGGCAGTATTCCGATACGGTCAGTTCCGCTTTCCCGGCAAGCCATCGCCGGAAATTAACGCCGTCAGGTTCTCCTTCTCTCAGCCATGCGATGACTTTTTCGCGGTCTTCGACGCAGGAAATTACGATCCTGCCACCCTTCGCTGCCGAACGCAACATTGTCGGGCCGCCGATGTCAGTTTTTTCGATTACCTCTTCGTAGTTCTCGCCTGCATCAATGGTTTCTTTCAGCGGATAGAGATTCACATATACGAGGTCGATGCGCGGTATGCCGATTTTTTTGAGTTCCGCATTGTCTTCCCCGGTATCCCTCGAAAGAAGTGCAGCATGGACCTCGCGAGAAAGTGTGACAACGCGGTGACCGAGTATCGGTTCGCCGACAAACTCGGCAACATCCTTGATAACACCTCTCACTCCCGCATCTTTGAGCGTTTTGGCCGTGCCACGGGACCCAATTATGTCGTAGCCGAGCGCTATGAGTTCGTAGGCAAAATCAATGATCCCATTCTTATCGTAAACCGAAATCAGCGCAGTCTTTTTCTTCGTGTTCGTGCCATTCGTGTTCGTATCCATCGTCAGAGTGCTCCTATATTGATTGATAATGCTGAATATCGGACAAGTATCGCCCGACGCCCGCATTTTCCTGTGAAAATGCTGACTACAGCATATGCAGTAAATAAAAAGAATACAAGCCTGTGTTATTGTTAGAGATTGCCACGCTCCTGCTGGAGCTCGCAAAGACGAAAAGAAAACAAAAAACCCCGAATCGTGCGGGGTTTTCAATCAATCATATACAATGCGTAAATTTTCGGTTTAAGAGAAGCTATCGCAGACACAAAAAGCTTGG
>Ga0209541_10007584_pt1 | contig 18196 bp, 22 predicted proteins | sample RifCSPlowO2_01_FD_184027 | JGI IMG/M metagenome (GOLD analysis project Ga0209541, IMG submission 184027) | Groundwater microbial communities from Rifle, Colorado - Rifle CSP2_plank lowO2_0.1 (SPAdes) (version 2) | ecosystem: Environmental > Aquatic > Deep subsurface > Groundwater | place... | reverse complement strand
GAAATAAATTACATATTAATCAGGTAGTCAATATTTTAAAGAAAAAGATATCTCTATCAATTAAGAGAAACCGCCCTTTTTTTAAACTATTTAAAGATAATATTTATATTATTTCGGGTGGTTTTAAGGAGTTTATACTTCCTATTGTAAAAACTTTCGGTATAAAAAAAAGCCATATTTTTGCTAATACCTTTGTTTTGGACAGAGCTGGAAAAATAGTCGGATTGGACTCAAAAAATCCCCTCTCTCAACACGGCGGTAAAGTAAAAGTGGTAAAAAATTTGCGTCTGACCGGAGAAACTATTGTTGTGGGGGACGGTTATTCCGACTATGAAATAAAAGCCATGGGAGCGGCCAAACATTTTATTGCTTTTACAGAAAATGTTTATAGAGAGATAGTTGTACAAAAAGCCGACCGTGTCGTTTCCAGTTTCGATGAATTTCTCTATGTAAATAATCTGCCGATGAGTATTAGTTATCCGAAAAGCAAAGTAAAAGTTTTGTTGCTTGAGAATATAAATAACCAAGCCGTAACTGATTTTGAGCACGAGGGTTACAAAGTTGAGTATTATGAGAAAAGTTTATCTAAATTTGAAATTCTAAATAAATTAAAAGATATAAGGATATTGGGTGTAAGATCAAGGACAAATATTGACAAAGAAATTATAGATCAGGGCCAAAAACTTTTAACAATCGGTGCATTTTGCATAGGTACAAATCAGATAAATCTGCAAAAAGCCGCTCTTGAAGGTATTGCCGTCTTTAATGCTCCCTATAGTAATACGAGAAGTGTGGTCGAGATGATCCTGGGCGAGATTATAATGCTGAGCCGGGGAATTTTTGCTAAAAGCATTAAACTTCATCAGGGAATCTGGGATAAATCAACTGCGGGTTCTTTTGAGGTAAGAGGGAAGAAACTGGGAATAATAGGTTACGGAAATATCGGTTCGCAGCTTTCAACCCTGGCCGAATCATTAGGTATGCATGTTTATTTTTTTGACGTAGTTGAAAGAATGCCATTGGGAAATGCTGAACAATGTAACAATTTGAAAGATTTACTTAGTATTTCCGACATAATTACCGTTCATGTTGACGGAAATAGCGATAACATTCATTTAATAAGCGAAAACGAATTTAATCTGATGAAAGACGGTGTAATTTTCCTGAATGCCAGTCGAGGATTTGTCGTTGATCTTAAAGCTCTGGAAAAAAATCTAAGATCCGGAAAAGTGAGAGGTGCGGCAATTGATGTTTTTCCCAATGAGCCAAAAGGAGCAGGTGAAGCATATGTATCGCGGCTTCAGGGAATGCAGAATGTGATTCTCACTCCTCATATAGGCGGAAGTACAATTGAAGCACAAAAAAATATCGGTGTGTTTGTAGCCGGAAAAATAATAGATTATATCAATGCCGGGAATACGCATCTTTCTGTTAACTTTCCCAATATTCACTTGCCCAAACAGGGTAACTTTCATAGATTATTACATGTGCACCGTAATATTCCCGGCATGCTTGCCTCAATAAACAGTACCTTAGCCAGGTTTCATATTAATATAGAAGGTCAGTATTTAAAAACCACTGAGGATATAGGGTACGCAATAACGGATGTCAATAAATTTTACGATAAACAGACAATTAAAGAGTTAAAAACCATAGAAAATACAATCAGATTCAGACTACTCTATTAAAATTAAAATGAAATATACTTATTTTACCTGCGGGCCGTCTCAACTTTATCCTGGAGTATTTAGACATTTACAAATTGCGTTTGACAAAGATATTCCTTCGCTTTCACACCGGAGTAAGATATTTCAACAAATTTATAAATCAACTCAGGATAATTTAAGAAAATTGCTGTCTATTCCAAAAAGCCATAAAATATTTTTTGTTTCTTCTTCGTTAGAGTCGATGGAAAAAATAATCCAGAACTGTGTTGAAAAGAACAGTTTTCATTTTGTAAACGGAGCTTTTTCAAGAAAATTTTATCAATTTGCAGAAATATTAAAAAAGCAACCAATTAAGTATGAAGTTCCAGAGGGTGAAGGTTATCTTCCGGAAAAAGTAATGATTCCCCCAGATACTGAATTAATTTGTGTTATGCAGAACGAAACATCTACCGGAGTTGCGATCCCTGTACAATCGATTAATCGATTGTACACTCAAAATCCAAAATCATTAATAGCTGTTGATATAGTATCATCGGCACCGTACGTTGAGTTAAATTTCAACAAAATCGATTTAACTTTTTTTTCAGTACAGAAGGGCTTTGGTCTGCCGGCCGGTATGGGTGTTCTAATAATAAATGAAGAAGCATTAGCCAAGGCACAATTTCTAAGAAAAAAAGGGATTAATGTTGGTAGTTATCACTCTTTTTCGTCACTTTTGGAGAAAGATCAAATTTTTCAAACTCCGGAAACACCCAATGTTTTGTTGATTTATCTATTGGGTCAAGTCTGTAAAGATATATTAAAAAAGGGTATGAATATGATCCGGGAAGAAACGGAAGCGAAAGCAAAACTGGTCTACGATTTTTTTGACAAACATCCAAGATGTAAACCTTTTGTTAAAAATTCAAACTATCGATCTAAAACTACTATTGCTATAGATGTAATGGGAGATACAAATAAAATTGTTAAAAAATTAAAATCCAAGGGAATTGTCGTAAGTTCCGGATACGGAAAATTTAAAGAAAGTCACATCAGGATCGCAAATTTTCCTGCTCACTCTGCAAAAGATTTTACTAATTTAGTAAGGTACTTAAATATAATCAGCTAATGAATTTATTTTCATTATTATTAACGATCATCGGGCTTTCACTTTTTGAAATTATTTCAAGTGTTGATAATGCGATCATTAATGCTGAGGTATTATCGACGATGAAGGAAAAAGCCAGAAAATGGTTTTTGTTCTGGGGGCTTTTGTTTGCTGTTTTTATAATGAGAGGAATTTTGCCCTGGGTAATAGTCTGGGCTGTATCCCCTCAGTTAGGTCCTGTCGGCGCCTTAATGGCTACATTCAGCAGCGATCCAAAAGTCGTCGAAGCGATTGAAAGGTCATCTCCGATACTATTAATCGGCGGAGGTACTTTTTTAATTTTTCTTTTTTTCCACTGGTTGTTTATGGAGGAAAAGAATTTTGGATTATTTGGAGAACGGTTTTTTAGACGCCAGTCGGTCTGGTTTTATGCTGTTATTTCGATAATTTTAGCTGTAATAGTCTGGTTCGCATTAAGAACTAATAACATTATGGCATTTGGCGCTGTTCTAGGTTCAACAGCCTTTTTTATTATTCACGGCTTTAGACAAAATGCTGAACTTGAAGAAAAAAAACTACTTTCAGGAAAAGGCTCAATGACTGATATTAGTAAGATCCTTTATCTTGAAGTAATTGACGCAACTTTTTCAATAGATGGGGTTATAGGGGCATTTGCTTTTACATTATCTGTTCCCCTTATCCTTTTAGGAAATGGTTTGGGAGCCTTTGTTCTTCGTCAACTGACAGTCGGCAATATTGACAAAATAAAAAAATACCGATACATTAAAAACGGAGCGATGTATTCGATTTTATTTTTGGGAATTATTATGGTTTTGGACAGTTTTGGTTTTCATATTCCTCACTGGTTTTCACCCGCTGCTACTTTTGGAGTAGTGGGATATTTTTTCTACAGATCAAAAAGGGAGTTAAAGAAGGTATAATATTTGTATATGGCGCAGTGGCGGAATGGCATACGCGTAGGTCCCTGCCCGCAATGCCGCGATGCTGGAATTGGCAGACAGGCGGGTCTCAAAAACCCGTGGTGTTAACACACCGTGTGGGTTCGATTCCCTCTCGCGGCACAGCTTAGGCAGGCGAGTCAAAAACCTATGGTAGGTAACTATCGTGTGGGTTCAACTCCCACCTGCGCCACATTTCCTATTGACACAGATAAAATCAGGAGGTATTATTTGGTAAAGGCTTTAAATTAGCTGTCTGTATGATCCAATTAAAAAACATTATTAAGACAGATCGGATTATAAAAGTATCTCCAGACGAAACACTTTCGTATGCAATATCTAAGATGAGAACTTCACATGATGCGGCTTTTGTTTTTGATGAAGATGAAAAATTTATGGGTGTGGTAAATCCTTATTACGCGCTTATTAAATCTTCTTATCCCGGTAATTCGAAAGTAAGCCATTGTTTATACCATCCTCCTAAACTTCATATCGATTTTTCAATTTCCAAAGTAGCCGAACTTTTTATTGAATCAAAGATACATTATTTACCGATTTTTGACGACAAAGATAAATTTCTGGGAATAATTTCGGCCAGACATCTTTTATCCACCTATACCGGTTCTCCAATATTTCATCTTCCCATAAGCGAGATTTTGCAGACGAAAACAAAACCACTGTTTACAATTGATGAGGATGACGATATAAATTCCGCAATAGAAATCTACAGAAGAACTAAGGTTTCAAAACTTGTTATCTTAAATAAAGATCTAAAATTAAAAGGAGTTTTGAGTTACTACGATTTAATTTCATATTTAGTTAGTCCTAAAGAATCTCCGCATCGGGGTCAAAGAGAAGGTAATCATATAAGTTTTCACCACCTTAAAATAAAGAATTTTGCAAAAACATATACCCTGACTTTATCAGCAAAAGACCAGGCTGCAAAAGCCCTGGAAATGATTATTAATAAAAAAATCGGCAGTATTGTGATTGTTGATGATGAAAGGCATCCGATCGGAATCCTTACTACTAAGGATTTCCTCAATATCCTTTGGAAGAACGGATACGGAAAAAATCCTCAAATTATTACCAGGAATTTTTCCCAACAAAGCCGCCAAATACTTGGCGGTTTTTTTAAAGGACTCTCATTTATCCTAAGTCGAGGAAGTTATACCTGATTATTTCCCAAATCGCTTTTATACCGTCTTTCCAGCCAATTTTTTTCCCTTCATTGTATGTGCGTCCAAAGTAAGAAATTCCGACTTCATATAATTTTAAATCCCTTATTTTAGAAATTCTGGCTGTTATCTCCGGTTCAAAACCAAAGCGTTTACTTTGGAGTTTAGGAGCTATTTTTCTAATAAGATCGCCTTTAAATACTTTATAGCCTGTTTCCATATCGGTTAGATTAAGGTTTGTACACAAGTTAGACAGAGTAGTCAGGAAAAAATTACCCAGGAAATGCCAGAAATAAAGGACTCTGTGAGGATGCTGTGAGACAAAACGAGAACCGTATACCGCGTCAACATGATATTTAATAAATGGTTTGAGTAATTGAACATAATTTTCCGGGTCATATTCCAGATCCGCATCCTGAATTAATACTATATCTCCTGTCGATTTTAAAAACCCTTCTTTTAGCGAGATACCTTTTCCCTCGTTTCGTTTATGATCAATAATCACAACTTTATGTTTAGATTTAATATCTAGTATTTTAGATTTAAGCTTCGATAAAGTTTCATCTGTAGAACCATCATTAGTAATGATTAATTCTTTTTGTAAACCTAAAGAGTCGGCTTTGATAACTTTTTCGATTACCGTTTGGATAAATGATTCCTCATTAAAAACCGGAATAATAATCGACAAAAGTTTATATTTTTTCATTTTTTAACCTGTTGAAGCGCAGATTTGCTAAAGAAATAAATAAATTAATCAATCCGATAAAAACCCCAAACCAGAGGGTTACGAATCTAAAGATCAGGGTAATAAAAATTGCCTGTGAAAGTTCAATCTGGAAAAAAAGTTTAAGTAAAGAAGTTATAGAGCCTTCAGCAACTCCAATCCCACCCGGTATTAATGCTAAAAAACCGGCTATCGAAGAAAAAGAAAAAATAAATAAAGAATAAAATAATGATTTCCAATCCCAAAAATTTCCAAAATTAACTATCAGTAAAAAAAGTGAAATGCCTTCCAATGACCAGGCGATTATGGATAGTAAAATGCCTGCAGAAATCTGCTTAAACCTGAGCAGTTTTTCCGAGTGTTCAAAAAAGGTAATAAAAAAATCTAGTATTTTGATATGTCCGAATCTATTTTCAAATTTTTTAATAAACTTTAAAGTATATTTTTTATAGTAAACGAACAGAAAAAAGATTATTATAATTGCAAATGAAAAAAGAAAAAATAATATCGATTGTTTAAAATAGTAAATACCTCCTAAGGCTAGAATAAGCATCCCTATACCGTCAGTAAGCCTTTCGGTTATTAAAAGCGGCACCATTTGGGCAAAACTGTTACCTGTCTCTTTTTTTATTAAATAGGCTTTAACTATCTCACCCATTTTGCCCGGTGTGACCGTCATAGACAGACCGGATAAAAAAATTCTGAAAGACTTATTAACAGAGATTTTGATCGATAATTGTGTTAAAAAATAGTGCCATCGGATAAACCTAATTACATAGTTTAAAAAACTGAATAATAATAAGATTATGACAACGGACCAATTAAAAGAAAAGGAAATTTTTATGATTTTTTTAGCGTCACCAAAAAGTACCATTGCTGCGTATAAAAGCAGTCCTAACGTAAAGATGAGCAGAATTTTTTTTTCCTGTTTAATCGGATCAAAATCAATATTTTTTTTCAGTTTATTAAACATCTGATTATTATATAATAATTCGTTATGAAGGTTTTAATTACAGGAGGTGCAGGGTTTCTTGGACTACATTTAGCTAAATATTTTAATAAACAAAATTGGAGGGTATCAATACTGGATATTGAAATCCCTGACAAAGCCGAATACCCGGATAAAATTACATTTATAAAAGGCGATATACGCGATAATAAATTATTAGAAAAAGTTACTAAGAATATGGATGTAATAGTGCATGCCGCCGCAGCTCTGCCTTTATGGAAAGCAAAAGAGATTTACGATATAAATATCAACGGGACAGAAAATGTATTAAAGGCTGCCTTAAGTAACAAAGTCAAAAGGGTTGTCTATATTTCATCGACTGCAGTCTACGGAGTTCCGAAAAAACACCCGATTTTTGAGGATGATCCCCGTGTTGGCGTGGGTCCATACGGAGAGAGCAAAATTGCGGCCGAGGAGCTGTGCGAAAAATTCAGAAAAAAGGGTTTGATAATTACCATAATCAGGCCAAAAACTTTTGTCGGCACATATAGACTGGGCGTCTTTGAAATCTTATTCGATTGGATTAAAGACGGTAAAAAAATACCTGTCGTAGGTAATGGTCAAAATCGGTATCAACTTTTGGATGTTGACGATTTGGTTTACGCAGTTCATCTTTTTTCCATACATAAAGACGGCAGGAAAATCAATAATACCTTCAATATTGGAGCCAAAGAATATAAATCCGTAAAGGAAGATATGCAGAAGCTTTTTACTTACGCCAATTCAGGTTCAAAAATACTTACTACTCCGGCTTATCTGGTAAAAAAAGTCTTATGGACTTTTGAAAAATTAAAGCTGTCGCCGCTTTATCAGTGGGTATATGACACCGCAGACAAGGACTCGTTTGTTTCGATAAATAAACTGGTTAAAACACTGAATTGGCATCCTAAATACTCAAATTCAGATGCTTTGATTAAAGCATATCAGTGGTATCTTGATCACTATACCGAAATCAAGTCTCATCCGGCCGGAGTTACCCACCGAGTAGGCTGGAAGCAGGGAATATTAGGACTATTTAAAAGATTTTTGTAAATATTTATTTTTATCAATAAGATAATAAAATAGATTTAAAAGCGTTTCCAGTCCGTATTTCAAAGATCTTTTAAAATTTATGGAAGAAGAGTCCTTTCGATAGTAACTCGGGTTAAATATTTCTCCAATTCTAAACCCTAGAATATGCGACGAGATTAAAATTTGCTGATCAAAAATAAAGTCGTTTGATAAATTTTTCAAGTTAATTTTTTCCAGAACATTTCTTCTGAATGCTCTAAAACCCGTGTGATATTCGCTGAGATTAAGCCCTAAAACTAAATTTTCTACTATTGTCAGGAAGCGATTACTTATATATTTATATAAGGGCATGCCGTTTCTTAACGTTTCGTCTCTGGTTCTGATGCGGGTACCCAGCATCACGTCAAAAGAATTGTCAATGATCGGTTGGATGAGATATTTTATGAACTTAGGATCGTACTGATAATCCGGATGTAACATTACAACAATATCAGCCCCTAGTTTAAGTGCTTCTCGATAACAGGTTTTTTGATTTCCTCCATAGCCCAGATTTTTTTTGTGGACGAAAGTTTTTAATTTCAACTTTTTAGCTTTTTCTACGGTTTTATCATGGCTTGCATCATCAACCACAATTATTTCATCGACTATTTTTTTAGGTATTTTTAAGTAGGTTTTTTCTAAGGTCTTTTCGGCGTTATACGCCGGTAAAACTACAATTATTTTGTTTTTTTTCACAAAGATTAGTGTATCATATTTATACAGGCATAATATGTCAGACAAGTTCAATGATTAAGTGCAACTACCTATAGTAAAATATACGAATGAAAAAAGGTAGCTACAGACACCTAAACGAACACGACCGCGTTCGAATAGAGGTGTATTTAGGAGAGGGAAAATCTCAGTATGAGATAGCCGGTCTGTTAAAAGTTAACAAATCCACAATTTGCCGAGAGGTGCAAAAGAGAGGAGGGATATTGCGGGGATATACCTCACAGTTTGCTCAATACGATTATGAAGCCGCTAAGAAAAACTGCGGAATAAGATCTAAAATTGAGAACTTTTCCGTCGGCAGCTTTGTTATTGCAAAGATAAAGCAGGGTTGGTCGCCGGAGCAAATTTCAGGAAGACTGAAAAAAGAGATAAAAGATGGATTGCGACCAAAAGAAGAATTTGTTAATCACGAATCTATCTATCAGTTTATCTATGATTCAGAATACGGAAAAGGAGAAAAGCTCTGTAATTATTTACGCCAAGGTAAAAAGCGAAGAACAAGAAAATACGGGAGAAAAACCAAGCACGAAATCATAGCTAATCGTGTCTTTATTGATAAAAGACCAAAAGAGATTGCTGAGCGAAAAACAATCGGCCACTGGGAAGGAGATGCAATCATCTATAAATACAAGAGGGCTATTCAGTCAATCGTTGAGAGAAAACTGAAATATACAATTTTGACAAAACTTATGAGAAAAACAGCAGATTTGTCAACCGCCGCATTTATTACAAATTTAAAAGATCATTACGTAGAATCGTTAACGGTAGACAACGGTACAGAAAACAAAGATCATCAACAGATTGCAAAAGAGTTAAATGCAAAAGTATATTTTTGTCATCCCTATCATTCATGGGAAAAAGGAACCAACGAGAATACCAACGGACTTGTCAGGCGATACCTTCCGAAAGGAACAAGTCTGGAAAACGTCACTCAAGACGACCTTGATGACATAGCATGGGAGTTGAATAACAGGCCTAGAAAGTCATTACAATACAATACTCCAGAAGAGGTGTTAAAATCGGAGTACTCTAAATTGCCATTATCAGTTAAAGTTGCACTTAATGGTTGAATGTAGGATCATATACTCATGGAAAAATATGTATTGGATGCCAATTTGTTTTTCAATATGGAGGCCGGTTTAGACTTGGGGGAGAAGACTGAAGAGGTGGTAAAGATGTTGACAGAGATGGGTAAAAAAATAAAAGAGCAAAAAAAAGCCGAATTTTTTATGCCACCCAGAGTAGTAGATGAATTCCTAAGTTTTTTTGAAAACAAAGGACAGCCTTTTCTCAAAGATTTTTTGTCTGTGGTTACTGTTAAGTCTCCCGACGTTGGGAAAATTAATCTTCCGGGTCAGGTTTTTTATGAGCTGGTAGCCGATATCAGGCAAAGAAGTTATAGAGGTTTGAATATAGGAGAAGAGGAAATTGAAAAAGCCGGAAAAACTATGGTTAATAAAAATAATCTGTCGACAAAAGAATTTCAAATTCAGATAGGTTCGGTAGTTAAAAAGTTCCGCGAGAGATACAGGCAGGCTACGCGCTTTGGTTTTCTTGACAGTGTTGCAGATCTTGATTTGATAGTCTTAACAAAAGAAATAGACGGGAGTTTAGTAAGTTCAGACGAAGGAGTTATCCGTTGGGGAAGAATTTTCGGCATTAAAGAGACGCCGGTCTCGGTTTGGAAGAAGAAATTGTCTGACCTGCTTTCAGAGAAATAACTTCATCTTCCTCATCAGGAATTAATTTAGAAAACCAGTCGATCATTTTATCGGTTAAAGTGCGGTTCGGCTTTTCCTGATAAATAAGATGTTCGGAAAGAATTAACATCAGATTTTTTTTAATATCCTCATCAGGTACAACCAGATAAGCGTGGTAAAAATAAGGGGCATGACTTATTACTGTTAATACATAAAACCCGAACCGCTTGCTGAAATAAAAATCAGACAGAAGCTCCCATCTTAACGTGAGTCCGGCTGTTTCCAGTCCGAATTTGGTAATCTTATTTTCTATCTCAGGCGGAGGAGTAATCGTCAGGACATAAAATAAAAATAAAACAGCCCAGATAGGAATTATAAGAATTCTGTCGCCGAAAAAAAATACAATCAGCGATAAAAGTAATGCAACCGCAAGATAAAAGCGCAGGACTAACCCCGACCTTTTTTTATATGGCCGGATCGGTGCCTTCCAGGAAAAAACAACTTGAGGATTCTCCATGTATTCATTTTTCTACATTTAACCGGAAAAGTCAATTAAGGAAAAGGATTGTAACTATTCACGTTTCTTGACACAAGTCATCCTGAACGATGAGTTTTGAAGTGAAGGGTCTAGCGAAAACGTAAGCTTAAAATCTACGCAAAGCTGGATTCTTCCCCTTCGACAAGCTCAGGGTCAGAATGACACTTTGCTACAGTTTTGTCAAGGACAGTGAACTCTTGCAAAGGATTATGGCTTTGGACTTGCATAACACAACCTATAGTGATATTATATATTTATTAAATATGGACAGCTTCAATAAAATTGTTTCTTTTGTACTCGGATTAGTTGTAGTTATAGTTTTTTTGGCAATTATTACAGGGAGATTTAATGTGAAAAAAAGCTTTCAGGGATTTGGAACAAATGCAAAACTTACACCGACTCCTACCTTTATAGCCGTTCCCACCCCAGCTTCAGTAGCAGTGAATCAAACGAACCCATCCGTAAATACTACTAATATATATAGTAAAACGCCAACCTCAATTCCCGCCACAGGTTCATCCACCATATTATTATCAGCGTTTATTTCTACTCTATCGCTTGGGATCTACTTGAAGAGAAAAAAATAATTCTTCTTATTTTTTAGAAGCTTTAAAATCAAGAGCCACTGAATTAATGCAGTAGCGAAGACCGGTTTTATCCGAAGGGCCGTCATTGAACTTATGTCCGAGATGTGAGCCGCATTTTGAACAGATTACTTCTGTCCGGTGCGTTCCGTAATTTGAGTCTTCTTCCAGTTTTACATTGCCTTTGGTAATAACATCATAAAAACTTGGCCAGCCGGTCCCTGAATCAAACTTAGCATCGGAAGAAAATAAAGGATTGTTGCATACGGCACAGTGATACATGCCTTTTTCCTTATTATCAAGGTATTTCCCTGTGAATGGAGTCTCTGTTTCTTTATAAAAACAGACGTCGATCTGCTCCTTGCTTAATTTTTTTAATAGTTCTTCGTTGATTTTTTTCATAAATTTTTTTGTCATTCCGGCACTTCGACTTTGCTCAGTGTCTTGAGCCTGTCGAAAGACTTGTCCGGAATCGTTGTCTATAACTACGATTCTGGAGTCGCTTCGCTCCCCAGAATGACGTAAAAGTTTTATCTCTTCTCTACGTTGTACAACGGGCCGACAATTTGGATATTGGCAGGGGCTCTAAGATTGAACCAGTTTTTAAATTCACCCCCGCTAATCGACCGTGATCCTGCGTCGCCTGAAAAATTAACTGAAGTTGTGGAACCACCGTTAAAATCAGCGCTGACATTTACATCGGAAATATTACTGAAGGGTGAAATTCCCTTACTTCGCAATTCCTGTTTTACTTTTTCTTCATTCCATACTTCTCCTCCATAAGGATGACCTTTATCTGTCTGATAAAGATGATCGCCCATAGATGAATCTGCGCGGGCAAGCAATACTACATTTACCATATCGGCAACCTCGGATGATTTTAGCCAGGCAGTATTGCTATAACCGCCACGCGCTCCCCAGTCACAGTAAAACCAGGGAGATTCTTTATCATAAGCCCGTTCGTTTAATTCGGCAAAACTTCCGGGATTGCCGTTTTTTCCGTCGAACTTTCCAATATTTAAAATATAGCCTCCATGAGTAGAGGCGTACTGGGTAAATGCCGGATTTCCTCCATCCATAAGTACCCAACCTTTTGTTGCCTCAACCGCTTCTGCCCACTTTCCGGTTTTTGGCTCTTGATGAAAAACTTGACAGGCTTCTGTTGTGCAGATATGGCCATTTCTTTGTTGAGAATTTAAAGCGTATGTCCGGGCTGCAACCGCCTGAGCTTTTAAAGCAGCCATGCCTCCCTGATCGCCCCAACTTTCTGGCACTTCATAAATTCTTTTCACATATTCTTCTATAGAATAATTTCCAAAGCCGTCAACATTAATTTGAGCATTTTGGTCATAATCTTTTTTCAATGTAAAGCTCGGATAATACGCCTGGAGAATATAATCTTCACTTTGTTCTTCTTTAGCCCGGCCAAAAGCTCCATATTGATTTAATCCATTCCTGTGCGGAGCTCCGTAAGTAAAAAATGCAAACCGGGGAGAAAAACCCGGGTTGACACCCCGATCATCCGTACAGCCGCGCGCCGAAGTTCCTGCGGATCTCGGGATGTTCAGACTGGCCAATCTTTGTCCGATGAGTTGCTGCTGTTTAGCTGTTAAGGTGGCGATTTTTTGTTGCAGTTCACCCTGGTATTTTCTGGCACTGGTAACCTCTCCGGCTAAAAACTGCGACTGCTTATCAATATCAACTTTTAGTATGGTTAACCTTTTTTGCTCATTTTCTAAACTTTCCTTTTTTTCTTCCAGATTTTTGACATACATGACGACTTTGATGATTGTTTTTCGATCCTCATCGACAAGCGATTTTTGGTAGGTAAAATTTTTCAGGGAAGTCGATAAATTTTCACCGGCCAGCAGATTCAGCAAAGAGGTGGTGGATTTGGCTATATTTTTATAATAGGATTTTGCGCGTTCATTTAATAACCCTTTTTGGTAGGAAAGGACACTTTCTCCCTGCCGTACCTCTTTTTCTTTTTTGACTATTTCACCCTCAAGCGCCCCAACCTTAACTTTTATTTGGCTGAGTTGTTTGTTTAGATTATCTAAAGTTAGTTCGTTTGTGTCAGTAGCTTTTTTAACATCGCTAAAAAGTTTTTTTAAATTGTCCAATTGATGAGTAATGTCATCCAACTCGTCTGCTTTTATAAAAGTCGGTAATAAAAATAATACAAGACTGATTGCAAGGGTGAAAAATAATTTCATATATTAATTATAATGAATATTGTTCTGCTATACTCAAAATATGAAGCTTTTTTTTATTTTTTTATTTCTGCTGCAAACTTTATTAACTTTTAGTCATTCTGTTTTTGCCCAGGCGACTCCTGTACCTGCGGCTAACCGATTTGCAGCCTGTGACCTTTGTGGTTTATGCCCGCCTGATAAGCCTCCTTCAACCTGGGAAAAATGCCGCGCCTGTCTCTATCCCAACGCAAGCACAAATCCTATCACTAAAGATACATTGAAAGTCACGGCGACCACCAACACTGGTCCGACTCCTCAACCAGGAAGACAATATACAGTGATCGGCTGCATTAAAACAAATCTTGCTTCCTTTAATCAGGAAGGCGCTGCAGCAAGCGTAGTGCAGGTATTGCTGAATATTATTTTCAGTTTGATCGGTGGAATAGCCTTCCTGTATCTTATGTACGGTTCATTCACGGTTCTTACTTCGCAGGCTGAGCCTGAAAAATTAAATTACGGAAAGCGTTTAATTGTGGGCGCGATCGTCGGACTGACATTCAGTTTGTTATCAGCCTTTATCGTCAACTTCATCGCCTCCGGAATACTGAAGATACCCGGCTTCTGATATGTGAACGAAATAAACAAATAAATGTAAAAAGAATAGATTATTTTCTCGAATCAATCATTAACTTTTGTAAATTATTATCAAATGTTTCTAATTGTATTTTTTCTTCCTGACTTAAAACAAATAGCCAACAGTCGGTGTAGCTGAGTTTAGAGGAATTAAAATATAAATTTAGAGCCTTACCAATAAGTTTTTTACGGGGATTAACCATCCAAGTGAGATACAAAAGCTTGCTTATTTTTTCGACAATAGTGTTCTTAGGTAATTTATAGTAGGTTTTTAACACTCCTACAGTTTCTACAATAACAATTTCATCAAAATAGATAGAGAATTTCCCTTTTTGCGCTTGGACAAAAAGCTCTTTGGCCTTTGGGGATAATGTTGGATGATCCTGGCGAAGATATCTGAGAATAATATTCGTATCGATAATAACTGATCGTATCATTTTGTTGGCTTATACTTTTTTCCTAAGGACAACTCCAGTTTTTTTCTCACGGTTTTCATATCGGCATATGGTACAGCGGATTTTAAAGACCCGTAAAGATCTTCTACAATATTTTTTTTTGAGATGAGTTCAACTACTACTTGTTTTTTTTCGCGGTCAGGTTCTTTAAAAACAACACGGTCTCCAACTTGAATATCAAGAAACTGACGGATCTCTTCCGGTATTGTGGCTTGGCCTTTTGTCGTAACAGTTGATATATTCATAGTAAGTATTATATTTATTAGTAATACTAATGTCAAGTAGTAAGATTATTCTTGATCTTGACTAATTTTTATTCAATAGCTATTATGATAGGGTTAATTAAAATAATAATATGGCAGTAATTTCGATTAATCAAAATGATTTCCAAAAGGAAGTACTCGAAGATAAGGGCATCGTTTTTATCGACTTTTACGCAATCTGGTGCGGTCCTTGTCGTGTTACATCGCCATTAATTGACGAATTATCAAATGAGTATAAAAATATAAAATTTTTAAAAGTGGATGTTGATAAAAATCCTGAGCTAGCTCAACAGTATTCGATTTTCTCAATTCCTACATTTATGATATTTAAAGGTGGGCAGGTTACTTCACAGTTTGTCGGAGCGATGGGAAAAGAAGGCTTTCTGAATGAGATTAAAAAAGTAACCGGTTAACTTCTATGTTTTTATTACTCTAATAACTTTTCCGTTAATAACTTTTAATACGAGATGAGCTTGTTTCAATATATATTCAGCTAGAGTCGCGAACCAGCGGATAGATGAAGTTATGGGTTGTTTTAGTCCCGCAATTATTCTATCGTCCGAGAGATGCAGTTTAATATTCTGATAGTTGGGAAACTCAGTGACAGTAGTGGCGCGCAACCCCATCTTTTTAAAATCATCAGGAAGCTCAATTGTTTCAGCCCTCACCTGAACAAATGGTTTTACTTCTTCGTCAATCTTATGTTCGACAACCTCTTTTATTTCATACTTTTCTTTTTTTCCCGCAAACGGTTCGGCTTCTTTAGGACTGCTTATGGCTGTTTTAACAGCGAAAGATCTTCTATGTTTTTTTACCAGTTCGTCTATTGGAGTATAATTTTTTGGAGTCATAATTTATTCTAACAAAATACTCATGTACATGTAGCTTCTAAACCGCAATTAGAACATTTATTAATATGTTTACCTACTATAATTGCATTTTTACAATCTTCTCCATCCGCAGTTTCTCCAGGGCAATGAAAATGTGCATCGCCCGGACTTCCGCATTTACATAGATTTGGATCATTTTTGTAATCTACTTTCCCGAATAATTCACTTAGTGAAGAGTATTTATTAAATAAATTAGATGAATTTGTTTCTTTTGAAGAATTACTTGTGCTTCCGCAGCTTCCTGCAACTACAGTTGGAGTTTTATCTTCATAGTGATTCATAATAAATCCAAGTGGAACTTTATTTGTTGAATGAAGTAATATCGATTGAGGCCGAGATTTATATTGTTCAATCAAGTCAAGAGCATACATTTCAATTGATTGCAACGCTTTAAAAAGAAAATCTTTAGATTCTCCCTGTTTTACGTATTCTGTAAATTCATCAATTGAACGAGAAAGTATTGGGAGAAGTTGTTTAAATAATTTATCATTTTCGCTGGGTTGGATGTTAAGTATGTCAGTGATTATTTCTTGAACATCCTGATTTAAGAAAGGAATAATTTTTGGTGTTGCCAAAAATTGTTCTGCTCTTGTAAATTTAATCTGTCCTCCTATTAAGAACGATAAGATCAAATTAAAATTTGCTATACTGGGTTGTTCTATTCTCAAGGCAGACATAGAAAGGTGTTTGTCTTGAGTAAATTGATTAATTTGATCAACTGTTCCGATAAAGATAAAAGCATAATCCCCATATCCTTCTGACTTTAATCCGGGAGGACTGATCCATATTATCTGATCTCGAAATTGAGCGTATTTGAGTTGATAATCCAAACTTTCAAGTCCTTTTTTTTCTGCTATTTCTCTTGAGGGATCTTTGTTTTCATTAACTTTTCTTTCAATCGCTCTTTGAGCTTTGACTATCATCGGCTCTTTGTCATCCACATCTTTTAAGTGTTTTTTTCCATCGGGAGTTAAACTGTATGTCAATTCATATTCATATCTTTGTACTTGAAAACGGTATTCTCCAAGATATGATTGAAGATCTTTTTTTAAAGTTTGAGAATTTACTTTTGGACTATATTCTGTCCTGAAAGCATCAGATCCAACATGGGCGACTTCTTTGTCTGAAGACATATAATTCCCTGCGCGGGGTAAAAGGTTTGGGTGGTATCGGGCTATAACCCTACTTCGCTGAAGCTTCGAAGGGTAATACCGTTCCGGCAGAGCCTAGGATTCACACCTAGTTCCCATGATCCAAACCAAAATATTAAATGAACAACTTTAAGATACTCTCTCTTTTCTTAGAAATCAAGAAGAAATTTTTTTGTTCAGAAGTTTATTGGTGACGAGAAGAATTATGAACTGAAAACCGTAAAATAAGACAAATGTATAGAAAAAATCACCGATGAGAGTGTTTTTAAAAAACGGAAGACCCATTATATATGACTGTTCCAAACCCTGCAAAGTTTTGGGATAAATATTTTCGCTTAACCAGACACCGAAATTTGTTATAAGAAAGAATAGTGTTGAGGAAGTTGAGCTTATTGTTGTCAACCGGACAAAAGAATTATTTTTTTTGAGCAGTCTGCCGAGTAATACAATAATTAAAAAACTTCCATAAACGTAAATCATCGTTGAATGAAATCCAATAATTAAATCTGATAAGAGCATAATTCCAAGTGGAAGGACGAATGCGCTTATGCCGGTAAGAAAAGAACCCGAGAATAAAGCAATTCCTGTTATCGGAGCAAAATTGGGTGGATGGGGAAGAACTCTCGTCAGAACAGCTGCAATAACTACAAAGATTAAGGGCAGAATATTTTTTAGTATGTTTCTATTTTCCATTCGATTTTGTCTCCATTTTTCAATTTATAACTTCCGGCTCCAACCTGGGATATTTTATCATTAATATATAATGACCAATATTCTTTTTTTTCTTCATCGGCTTTAATACCGTTGACTCCAACCACATAAGCATTTTCTTTTTCTCCTACAGTGACAACCGACCCTGTTTGCTTAAGAAGATCGAGTGCGGTTTTACCTTCTTCGATTTGCTGGGAAGAAAAATCAACCTCGCCGGCTATTTTTTGCTTAACCGTAATTTTATTGATACTTTGTGACGTTTTTGGAGTAATATTTTTATTCAACAGATTAGGGCCAAATTTGTAGACGACTAATAGACTACCCAAAACTAAGGTAATCAGGAATAGTTTTTTCATTTAGCTATATTATATATAATCCGGATTATGAAAATAAAATTTATAACTCTTAATGTTTTTATCAGTAATTTTATTAGAGAATGTACCGCCTTTTTAAAGAAGGAAAATCCTGACGTTTTTGTTTTGCAGGAAGTCTATAACAGTGTAGATAAATCAATAGATAAGAAATATCAAGCATTCGAACTACTCATATCACTTCCTTTTAATTAGTTAATACTTGTTATCGTCTATAGGATTAAACTCTAGGCCACCAGTGGAATAGAGTCTTTGCGGTAATTATTTGTTTCTGGTTTAAAAGTTTTCGTATTCTTTTT
>Ga0209541_10007583_pt1 | contig 18197 bp, 17 predicted proteins | sample RifCSPlowO2_01_FD_184027 | JGI IMG/M metagenome (GOLD analysis project Ga0209541, IMG submission 184027) | Groundwater microbial communities from Rifle, Colorado - Rifle CSP2_plank lowO2_0.1 (SPAdes) (version 2) | ecosystem: Environmental > Aquatic > Deep subsurface > Groundwater | place... | reverse complement strand
TTTTTTTGAGTTTATAGACGACAAACTAGTATTTATATCTTTTGTTTTCGACGAGAAATAAATGCCAGAAAGATTATTAAACACAGGGTTTTTCAAAGTTCTCTATAGGAAGAAAAACAATTTCTGCATGTAGCAAAGGAAAATGTAGCCCTCAGATAAAGGTGTTATACAAAATATCAAATTATGTTATTTACCCATTAGATGATATTAATAGCAAAATTATAGAGGTTTCTGGATTAAAGCCAAAATTACCATTTCAACTTCATAATAAGGAAGGAGCTGAAATTAGGGCTGCTTTTTTATCGGATGGGCACATAGATAAGAATCAGACTTCACCAGCCCAATATTGTGCATATGAATTAGAACTTCATGAAAGATTAGTCAGCTTATGCAAGGAAGTTTTTGGAGAATTTGAGGCTAGGACATATTTCAATAATGGATCGCATATCACAAAATTTCCAGCTGTTATTGGAAGAGCTTTAGAATTAAGTGGTGTTCCTAAAGGAGATAAAAGGTTAGCTAACTCCCATTTGCCAAAAGATATCCTTCTAGGCAATAAAGAAATTCAAATACCTTATCTTAGAAGGGTATTTGATGATGAAGGAGATGTTTGCTTCGATAAGCATGGAAAAAGAGCAGTAAGAATAACTAGAAGTGTAAATATAAACTATTCAACAATAGAGATTCCTTCTGAAAGATGGGTTAGATTCCAGCTTCCTGACAATATTAGACAAAACCTATTATCAGGTGAACAATTATTGCTTTTAAAATTAGGAATTGATGCTAGATTGTATCCAGAAGGAATTTATAATAGCAAGAATGGTAACTTAACTGCTAAATGGAGAATTCAGATTGCTCAGCAAGACCAACTAAAGAAATTCGCTGAATTAATTGGTTTTAACTTAGATAGAAAAAGGCAAAAATTACGAGAAATGATAAAATCTTACCAGTTTAGAAAATTACCAAATGGAAAAGCAAAGAATGAGTCCTTAGACTTTATTGAAAATACTATTAAAAACAAAGGATTTTTTAAATATAGTGATTTGGCCAAGGAAATAGTAAAAAGTGGAAGAAGCTATGACATGGCAGGTAGATATATAAGGTTCTTCCTTGAGCAAAAGAGAATAAAGAAGATAAAACGAGGTATTTACACTCTTGATACAAATTGATGGTAACTGGGGGGAAGGTGGTGGTGCTATCGTCCGCGTAGCTTTAGCCCTTTCCACAATCACCCAAAAGCCATTTGAGATTTTTGACATAAGGAAAGGGCGCAAGGATGCCGGATTGAAAAACCAGCACCTTTATTGTGTCAAATCACTACAGGAGCTTTGCAATGCAGGAGCAGAAGGCGCTGAGCTTGGCTCCTTATGCCTGAAATATTATCCCAAAAAGATAGTTGCAAAAAATCTGAAAATTGACATAGAAACTGCAGGTTCTATAACATTATTGCTTCAGGCTTTATTGCTGCCGGCCATGTTTGCCAGCAAGCCAATGACAATATCTGCAACAGGGGGCACAGACACAAAATGGAGCCAGCCGTTTGACTACTTCAGCAATGTTTTGCTGCCGCAATTGCAAAGATTTGCAAAAATAGAGGCAAGGTTGCTGAAGCGAGGATATTACCCCAAAGGCAACGGCAAAGTGGAGATAAAAATAAATCCGAAGTTCAAGCTAAACGATTTTTCCGGTTTTGACGAATTTCAACAGCATTTAAAGCAAAATATCCATCCATATAATTTGCTTGAACAGCACCATCTGATTCAAATTAAAGGAGTATCGCACGCATCAAGAAATCTGGAAAGCGCAAGAGTTGCCGAAAGGCAGGCGCATTCAGCACAGGCAATTTTGGGCAAAAAGTATAATGCTCCCATAAAGATAAGCTCTGAATACCAGGATACGCTGTCAATTGGGTCCGGCATAACTCTCTGGGCAATTTTCTCGAAAAATAAAGATGACATTGATGAAAACAACCCTATAAGGCTCGGGGCAGATGCATTGGGAGAGCAGGGCAAAAAGGCTGAAATAGTCGGGGAGGAAGCTGCTAAAAACTTGATAAAGGAAATTGAAAGCAAAGCGCCTGTTGACAGGCATCTTGCAGACCAGATACTCCCATTCATGGCTTTAGTTAATGGTTCAATTAAAACATCTGAAATAACAAACCACTGCAGGACTAATATTTACGCAATACAGCAGTTTATGGGGGAGGTTTTCAAGGTTGATGAAGAAAACAAAATCATACAATGTTAATTCATTTCTTAAAAAATGTAGATTTCATAACTAAATATAAAGAATAAATTAAGAGAATAGATAGAATTATTCTAATTTTTACATCTTTTGTGTAATATATGCCTATAATCAATGCTATTAACCATAGACCATACCTATCAAAAATGATATTTAAATTATACAAAAATTTTTGAAGTTTTAAATTCGGATATTTACTAAGAACTTCTCTTAGTCTTCTATTAAAAATAAAATCTAATATGCCTAAATTATCTGGGTAGAGGTAAACACAAGGTATCCTATTTTTTTCGTAAATTTCCTTCTTTTTTCTATATTTTTCCCTATCTTTAGGTACATTCCATTTACCAAAAAATTCAACATAAACTTTGTATTTTGGCAAATAAAAATCAGCTACCCTATAATCTGCATAATCCCCATCAAGTTTGGATATTTTAGATTCTCTTTCAAACTTTATAGATTTCTCTTTAAAATATTCTCCTATGAGTTCTTCTCCAGCAGAAGGATCAATATTCATAACTATACCATAGATGTTTTTGTATAAATATCTACCTATAAACAACAACCTTTTTAAACCAAATTCTTATCCCAAGCAAAATGGCAGAACATGCAGTATGCAACTCATGCAATAGGAGAATAACCAACACCATAGGCTCTACAAGGTTCATGTGCCCAAAGTGCGCAAAATTGGAGATTATAAGATGCAACCATTGCAGGAAGATAGCTGCAAAGTACAGGTGCTCCTCATGCAGTTTTGAAGGTCCTGGCTAAGATGGCAAGTGTGGTTGTTACTCTGAAGATAATGCCCCAGAATACAAGCGTGGATTTATCTAAGATTGAGGCTGAAGCAAAAAAAGAGATTGTTGGTTTCTGCAATTCAAAAGAGTTCAAAACAACAATTGAGCCTATAGCTTTTGGTCTGAAGGCTCTGAACATATTCTTTGTCATGGATGAAAGCAAAGGCAGCACAGAAGCGTTGGAAAGCAGGATAAGCCAGATTGAAGGCGTTGAGTCTGTTGAAGTGACTGACGTAAGAAGGGCGATTGGCTAGCTTAGCAATTTCAATTCCATCTCATTTGGCGATGCCTGCCAGCTTAGGGCAAAAACAGCCCCTTCCATTGTTTTTACGCAAAGAGTCTGCCCTGAAAAAAGCGTTGCGATAGCAATGTCTGAAAAAATGCAATCTTCTTTGGCAACATCTTTTAATGGCTCGTTAATCACGTTTATTTTTGCCGGGGTTAAAGCGGTGAAATGCACATATGTGTCATATTTTCTGGAGAAAATATCAGCATTCTCAGTCCTTATTTCAGTAAAAAGCTGGCTTTCCAAGTCTAGATACATGGCAAAACTGCTCAGGTCAATCTTGTTTAGCTGTATATCCGGCGCTGTGACATTTTCAGGATTTGCCTCCTTTTCAGGCTCCCTAATTATTGGTTTAGCCTCTCCAACAGCGACGGATGCCAATGTCACATCAACTTCCTCTATTTTCCCTACTCTTATGGCAACTGTCTTTTTAAAGTCAGCGTAGCCGTCTTTTTTGACTGTTATATCATATTCCCCTACAGGGAGGTTGTAGATGGTGATGGGAGTTTCCCCTTTTAACCCTTCCCCAACATAAACCTGAGCTGAGCTTGGAGATGATTCAATTATAAGAGATCCGCTGTCCACAACCTCTTCAGGGGCTTCAGCAACAGGCTCTTTTTCCCCTGCTTTGCAGCCTACTATAATTATAAAGACAGCCAAAAACACCAACAAAGAAATCTTATTATTTTTCATTAGAAATATTTTAACATTCATATATAAAAATCTATTTATTTTGCAATATCCTTACCAGTATACCATTCGGAATATTGCTTCTTATCCCTTCCCCCCTGAAATGAGTTTCGCTTGCCTTGTATCCCAGTTTTTTTATCTTGCTTATTAATTCCGATTTTTTCGTCAAATTCCTAATATGATTTTTTTCACAAGCATCATGCAAATCGTAAAACCCGACAGCATTTATTTTTGATTCCTCTTTTATTAATTTCAGCAATTTTATTAATCCATTATCCTTCCTGAAAATTCTGTTTTTTAAGGCATTCTTATGCATTTTGCAAGTTAAATCCCCGTCCCACAAACTGCCAAGCCACATTGGGCCGGCGCCATTAAGGCTGCCATGCCGCTTTATGACATCGTCAGCATTATTCCTGCTTTTTTCACTCATTAAAAAAACCCTCATGTAATGCTCTTTTGAATAGCAAAAAATTGGAGTTAATGCCTTGCCGTATTGGGCCGCAATCAGCTGAATTTTCCTTATCAATATTCTTAAGCCGGTTTCATGCATTACAGCGTCTTTTTTTGGCAATGCCCAGTATTTTCTCATGCAGGCTTTTGGAAATGTGCCGCACAATGCGCTTGTATCGGTTGCAGTCACTGCCAAAATCCCGCCTCTGGCAATCCTTCTGCATGCCGCATCAAGAAACGGATTTGGCGTTCCAAAAGGGTCAATGTCTATATAATCAAATCCGGTTGAGTTCAACAGAAACAGATTTGCATCATCATTGGATATTCTTACCTTTTTATTATTTTTATATTTAATTTTATTTATTTCTAAGTTTTGTCTGATTAACCTTACCGCGTTTTTATCGTAATCATTGATAAAAATCCTTTTAATTTTACTATTGGCTAATTCCTTTAAAAACCTGATGCTTCTTACGCCGCTTGCTGCCATTGGATCTGCAATCTGCAAATTATCCCGGTTTATGGCGTTTAGAAGTAATATGGAGATATCCCTGTTTAAGCCCATTGCAGGATTGTAGAAAACTCCCATGGCTTTTGATATCTTTTCCGTTTTAGGGGCTTTCAGCCTGATTGAGCCTTCATTGATTATCTTATGCATACATGGCAAAAAAACTGATTTTCAATAAAAAGGTTTCTTATTACACAACTTTTAAAAATATACCATTAATACACTATTATGATTTAAAATGCTTCGCCAGCTAATAATCACAGTGATGGGAAATGTGGATTCAGGAAAGACACAATTGCTTGACACTATTAGGAATACTGCTATTATTGAAACAGAGCCCGGCAAAATAACCCAAAGCATAGGCTGCTCAATTATACCAATGGAAACCATAAAAAGAATATGCGGCAAACTGCTTGAGCAATTGAAGCTTCAGATTGAGATACCGGGCTTCGTTATTATAGACACTCCGGGACATGCCGCATTCACAAATCTCAGAAAGAGGGGGGGCAATCTTGCTGATGTAGCCATCTTAGTTATAGACATTAATGAAGGTGTTAAGCCCCAAACTGCTGAATGCATAGGCATACTAAAGCAGTATAAAACCCCTTTTGTTGTTGCATTGAACAAAATCGACTTATTGCCGGGATGGAAACCAAATTCAAAAACAGGCTTGCTGGAAAATATAAACAAGCAGAATGAAAATGCAATGCTGCTGCTTGAGAAAAAGCTTTATGATGTTGTGGGAAGGATTAGCGAGTTTGGGTTTAATGCTGAAAGGTTTGACAGGGTGGAAGACTATACAAAACAAATAGCCATAATACCAATTTCTGCAAAAGCCGGGGAAGGGCTGGCTGAATTGCTCATGGTGATAACTGGCTTGTCGCAGAGATTTCTGGAGCAAAGCCTGAAGGTCGACGTTAAAGGAAATGCAAAAGGGACTATTCTGGAAGTGAAAGAAGAGAAAGGGCTTGGGACAACAGCTGACGTAATTTTATATGACGGCTCTTTAAAGCAGAATGACATTGTCGTAATAGGCTCCCTGGACGAGCCTGTTTCAACAAAAATCAAGGCGTTGTTTGAGCCTTTGCCTCTTGCTGAGATGCGCGACAAAAAAGCCAAGTTCAAGCCAGTTAATGAGATTGCTGCTGCAACAGGCGTTAAGATTTCCGCTCCTGAGCTTGACAAAGTTGTTGCAGGCATGCCATTGAGGAGCTGCCTGGCAGATGAAGTTTCAAAGGTAAAAGAAGAAATCAAAAAGGAGATTGCTGAGGTCATAATAGAAACTGACAACCAAGGCATTGTAATAAAAGCAGACTCTCTCGGCTCTTTGGAGGCGCTCATTCAAATCCTGAGGGGGAAAGGCATCAATATAAAAAGGGCCAGCATAGGCAGCATTTCAAAAAAAGACATTTCAGATGCCGACTCAGCATATGAAAAAGAGCCTCTGCAAAGCGTGGTTCTTGGATTTAATGTCAAGTCCATGCCCGGCACAAGGTCCAAAAATGCCAAAGTCATATGCAGCAACGTCATTTACAAGCTTCTTGAAGACTTCGAGAAATGGCAAAGCGATGAAAGGAGAAGGCTCGAATCAAAGGAAATAGAGGGATTGCACAGGCCGTGCAAGATAGTGCTGCTTAAGGGCTATGTCTTCAGGCAGAATAACCCGGCAATTGCCGGAGTAGAGGTGCTTGCCGGGACTTTGGCAGCAGGAACTCCGCTCATGAAGAATGACGGCATTGCCATTACTGAAGCGAAAAGCATGCAGCAGGAGCAGGAAAACATCGAAAAGGCAGAGAAGGGCAAGCAGGTTGCAGTTTCACTGCCTGATGTGACAATAGGAAGGCAGCTTAATGAAGGCGACATCCTTTATTCTGCCGTTCCTGAAGAGCATTTCAGGAAATTCAAGGAATTCAAAAATCTCCTATCGCAGGAAGAGATAAACCTACTGAAGGAAATAGCCGAGATTATGCGCAAAAGCAATCCCATGTGGGGAGTTTGATTTATAATAATAGATACTTATTGAAAAATTCACAATAAAAATTAATAATTCAATCATAAAATAAATAAAAAAATAATATTGCTTCCCAGCATCTGTTAAGGTGGAATGGGAACCCAACTCAGGACAGATTGCCTGACTGCGTCAAATATAATTGGCGCCGAGGAGGAGCGCAAGCAAAGCAACTTCCACACCATAATGCCGAGGCGCACTAGACTTTTGTCGCGAAGCGACGGATTGAAAATAAAAATTATTAATGAAATTAATTTGATTTAAAATGCCAGAGCTTAAAATCCTCAACAATAGGGAAATAAAGGAGATTCTTAAACTTGTTGAGCGGCAATGGAATGCAAAAGTCAAGATGGATTACGGCTTCCTGAAAAACACCAAAGGCAGGATTTTCATCATAAGCAAGGACATTGCAGGCATTGACACTTCAAAATTAAGGCTGAATTCCGCCGGGATGTATTTCTGCGAGATTGACAATAAAGGAATAAGGCTGAGCATTGAGGGCTCGCAATTGATAGGAAGTAATGCAACAAAGAATGTTGTTGAACTGGATGAAGATGAGGTTAAAAAATGGTTTAAGGGCGAGGATTTGGAAAAGAATTGCGATGGCTGCAGCGGATTTGTAATCTTAAGGCATAAAAATGATTTTCTTGGGACTGGGAAATACGCTAACGGAAAGATTTTGAATTATGTGGGAAAGAGCAGGAGGGTGAATGCTATTTGAGTTTGGTGGCTATTAATGCAATATCATCTTGTCCAAATCCCTCGAGCTCAAATATGGCAGAAAGAATATTGCCATTTTCTGATATGTTCAGCATTTTTTCTAGTTCCATAACCTGTTTAAGAGGCAAGGTATCTTTTTCAGTTGTTAACAGCAACTGCCCACCAACCTTTAGCAACCTTAATGATTTTTCATAAAGTTCTCTCATCTGCGACATATACACTCTAGATAATAAGAGACCAACTATCAAATTAAAGCCGGCAGCTTCTTGAGATTCTAAATAGTCCAATGGCGTCATGACGAATAATTTTTTTTCAGGAACAATTCCATATTCAACCAATGCATCAGCCAGTTCTTTTCTGGGCTCAACCCCTGTGACATCGCTGGAAAATCTTCCAAAAGCCCTATAGCTTCCTCCGTATCCCACGCATAAGTCAATCACCCTGCCCTTGAGATTTTCCTCTCTCAATAACTCTTCTTGGACAAGCTTAGAAATCTTTAATTCAACATCAGCCACTCTCGCCTCTAACGCAGGCTTGTAGTAAAATCCCGATTGTTGTGAAATCATAGCGCTTGCCTTCAACACTCTGAATATTTAAATATTTCAATTTAATTTGCCAGAAGCAATTTTTTGCAGTCACAGCCTATTACAATACTAACTGCATCCATAATTCTAGGTGGAACATTCTCTTTTATTAATTTTATTTTCTCTTCAAGATATGCAACATCATGCTTTTGCTTTGAATCTGTTTCTGCAGATCTATCCATCTCATGCGTCTTAATCTGTACTTCATAGATTATTCCTCCGGAATTTAAATCAAGGTGCAATGCTCTGTAACCGCTTCGTCGAGGATGTCTGATCATATCCTCAAATTTCTCAATTTTGAAGCCAGGAACAGTCTCTAGTTTTTCGGCAAGTCTGAAGCAGTCGCGTTCTTCTGGTAAAATCATCCTTATCCCATATAAATCAACAAACTTACTTTCTTCTTTCTCTTTTTTATCATCTACATTATATTTCAAGTTATATAACACCATCAAACTTTTCAAAAATAATGTTTCTTTTTGCTTAATCCTAGTTCTTATAACCGCATAAGGTAGGGAAACATTTGCAAATATCTCATCTTTAAGAGATTTCCTTGTTCTTTGACTTATCCATTGAAATTGCTCAATATCATGGTTTCCCCTCCTAATCCACTCAAATAACTTGTATAGTTTTGGATATTGCGGACTTCCATCTGGTTTATCATCTTTCCTTACAGATTTGAACATATGGTAGAAATCTCTTAGAATGTCAGTTTCTACTTTAGCATATAATTCACTACGATTTCCTTTATCATATGGTACGGTAGCAGAAACTTTTTGAATTATCTCTTTAACCCTTCTGCCAAGATCCCTGTTCTTATCTTCAACCTCGTCCCTATATACAAATGTATTTGCATTTTTCTGGTATCTAAAATTTTGACTTCCGCAGACATCACATGTAAGATCTCCTTGAGGATATATTCCTATCAGGTTATTTGCATATAAAGTCTGCTCTGGTATAAAATCGTCAAGTGAATTTTTTCTATCAAAAAGCCCTGTTGCAACTGCGTCACTTCTGTCACATCCATTACACCATGCGCTTATTTCCCGGTAAACCTTTAGGTACACTTTTGGTTCTCCACCTTTTCTTTTCGGCAATTCCAGCCTGGGGAATATAATATTAGCTAAAAGGCTAAGGTTTTCTTCTCCACTAGAAATTTCGTAATCCATAACCTCTTGGGCATATTTGACCTCTTCCATCCCTGCTATTCCTTTTAATGTCTTTTCAAATTCCTCATTTCCCTGTATCATTAATTTACGGGATGGATATTCACTAAAAACCTTATAAAAAGCATCTGTAATAGGTCTAGCATTATTAAAAGGCGGTTCTAAATGGCTGATGTTTCTAATGTCAAATCTTCCCTTCTTCATTTTACCCCCAAAGAATGAGAAAATAGCTGTGCTTTTTTATATGTTTTGGTTTTTAGAAGTAATAGGTATTTGAAATTAAATAAGCAGCTTACCAGTATACAATTTAGACTTTTTTAATCGCTTAGCAGCAGAATCCACAACCTTTGTCAGTTCAATATCACCTGTTAATGCACCATAAACCCTTAATGTTTGAATTGAACTCTCAACTGTTTTTGGATCAGAGGAAAAAGCTAAATGCTTTAACTGCTGTTTAGCATAACTCTGAGCATCATCTCCGACATAATTGCTAATAGCCTCAAATCTTCCCTGTAACCAGTCCCTATGTTCATCAAAGATACTATCTCTATTTAATGTGGATTTACCTATGTCAGTTATGACTCTTTGCAGCAATTCACTTTTGTGGAATCTAAAAACCCTATATGCCAAATCACTATCTTCAGGCATTTCACCTAAATGTTGTATGTAAATACCTCCCATTGTACTAATGTTCATTGATTTATCATACTCCATGTGTTGTTTCAAAACAGAATTGTCTACCTCTATTCTTAAATTGTCAACATTTTCCTGCGGCTTGGTCAACATTGTTACAAGCCCAATCTTGTCAGAAGTAGTAGTGTGCGATATTCCATATCTGAGCAAATCACCGAGATAGCTTCCTTTAGATCCGCGATATTGTAAATGTCCCAAGTTGTGCATTAAAACTGAAGGTATATCAAAAGGTATCTGGCATTCCAAACATTGCTCTAAAGATGTTCTATCATTTGCATAATCCTTTAGAGTTTCGAAAGCTTCTTCTGAATCTTGCTCTATGGTTTTTTTAGGTATAAGGTACGCTTTTAGATATTCAACTTTTCTTTTAATACCTCTAGCAATATCGGTAGCTTCATCTTTATCTTTTTGCTTCCATTTAAGAGATGGTACAACATTTATATACATATTCAATCCATTAATTATGTCGGCATAAGCTTCAAGTTGCTCTTCAGTATCACCAGCTTTTATTTTTAATTCATTTAATTTTTTCGTGACTTCATTAGGTGTTGCAGTAGGAACATGCAATCCACTTTCCAACTGCTTATATAAAGTGCCTCTAAAGTTTGTTATTGCCTGAGATGACCCTTCAAACCCTGAGCCAAATAATTCTCCATTAATCCTCGTTATAGCATAATTCCCCACTATACTATCTGCTAAATCTTCTCCAGCGTCGTGAGTTGCAATTGATATTATCTTAGGCAATTCATTATTGGAGAAGCCCAATTCCCAATAATCGGGCCTTATAATGGTATTTAGAAAATGATAGAAGTTGGATTTGCCTACTTTCCTTCCACTCTCACCCATGTAGGCAGCGTCAACAAATAATAAAGGCAATACAGCACCCTCACCAAAATATTGCCTTATAAGACTTGGAGGTAAATGTTTTACTTCATCTAAATTCTTCAATAAAGAATCGTAGTCTTGCCCATTTTTTACACTTTTCGTTTCATTACCATTGCCTTTGACACCGCTCCTAGAAAAAAAAGGGCGTCCAATATAGCCCTTTATACTTTCAACTGCTCTATTCATCTGATGATGAATACTACTCACCAAATCATCTAGTGGTAAGGAAATTGATGTAGCCATTCTTTCTTATTCTCCTCTTCTTTTCCCATTCTTCCAGTCTTTCATTTATCAACCCTCTTTTTCATCTTCTCAGAACCTAGTTGCTGCTTCCCCTATATAACCCGCAATGCTTTCTTAATTTAAAAATCTATCTGTTTTTAGCAATAACCAACTTATATAAATTATATAAAAGATATGCAATTTAATAAATTTAAAGCAAAATTAACCTTTGTTTTCAACAACAACACTTATTTTACTCTCTTTTTTCTTTAAAAAGTTAATTAAATCCCTATTTAACCAAAAAGCAGCATTATCTGCTTTTATTGCAAAAGTCCTTTCAGATGCGAAATTCGTTTTTCTGATGACGAATTCTTTATTGTGATTAAATCCCGGATTGAGTTCCGCCTGTATCTTTTCCTGAATTTGCTGATTTTTATTATTGGATATTGCCTTTATTGTGACTGTCAGCTTGTTGTCTTTTGAATCTTCAATGAACCTCTTTAATTTGCTTAATTCAAAATCAGCCTTAATGCCGACAATGCAATCCCCATTTAAGCTCAGTTCTTCGTCCTTTGTGAACTCCAAAGTTGTTTTATGGGTTCCAAGAATGTTCGGGTGCCCGTAAGCATTGAATTTGTAAATCATCTTAAAAGGCTCTGCAAATAATCCTTTTTAAATTTAAACCCTTTTCTTTTTGCCAGTTTCTCAATGCCGCTGACAAAATTGCTGCCGTACTGCGCAGCCTGCTTTTTGCGCCATGCAAACTCCTTCTTCAAGCCGATGAATTCAGCCGCTTCCCTCAATATAACCTTCTTGCTGCTTTTGTCGAGCTTTAACATTGGGTGAATTTGCATAGCAGCTTTTATGAGCTCTTTGTCAAGAAACGGCGTCCTCAATTCCAAGCCAAGATGCCTTGCGATTGCAAAGTCCCTTGTCAAATCCCTCTGCCACATGTTTCTCAAGCCGCTCCAGCATTCCCTGTGCAGAGCCTCAAAATTGTTTTTTTGCATGGCATCTTCATGCCTTTGGTAGCCTGCAAAGATTTCCTCGCTGCCCAAACCGCCAAACAATGCATTATTTCCATCTGCCAGTGCAAGCTTTCCGGCTGCGTACAGAACAGAGCCGACGCTTACCTTGACAATGTCAGCATCGCCCAATATTTTAATTACATTTTTTAAAATAAGCTCCAAGTCATCCAAATTCAATACTTTGAACTTAAAATTAAATCCATAGGCATCAGCAACTTTCTTTGCCCATTCAATGTCATCAGAGCCCCCAATGCCAACAGTGTAGCAAGTAAAATTACAGTTAAGCTTTTTTGCAACAAAAGCGATCAGCGAACTGTCAACCCCGCCTGAAAAAAGAATGCCGAATTTTGGCATAATTCTTTTCCTGATTGCACTAACTATTGCCTCTGCAATTTCCCTTTTTGCCCTTTCATTGTTGGTTTCAAGATTGTCAAAATTATTCTCCATTCCATCTACAAACTTCATCCATAAATTCTCCGGAATCAGCTTCCCTTCCTTTACAATGCCTAAAATCTGAGTCATAAATGGGTATAATTGGCAGATTTTTAAAAAGGTTTACATAGAAACTATTAAATACCTGCTTCTTTTATTTATCCGAATGCCAAAAGACATAAACAAAGATGAGCAGATTGGCTTTCACAAGGGAGCATTGACGACGCTTGCAAAGGAAAGGGAAGAGATGCTGAAGATTCTCTCAATCGTAGAGCAGCTTATGCAGATGCACATCAAGAGCCTGCAGGAGCTTGGCATTGACCTTCAAAAAGAGAGCCAGCAGGCAAAAAAATCCAAATCAATAGAAGGCGCTTTGAGATAACTCACTTATTTTTTAATTTGCCTATTCTTTTCTGGAGTTTTGCAGGCTTTGATGGAGCTTTTTTTACTGGCTTCTGTTTTTTTGCCGGTAATTTCAAAGATACGTGATTCTCCTTTAAATCCTTGGCATCCTCGCGCCTTTCTTCATACACAAACTTCTCTTTCTCTATTTTTTTGAACAAGCCCAAGTTCCTTATAGACTCTTCCAGCTCTTCTATGTCTGTTTTTGGCTTCTTCTGAATTTCAGGCTCTTTCTTTTCCCCACTTTCAGTTTTTCTTAATATTCTGGCAAAAACAGATGGCTTCTTTTCTGCTGTTTTATCGGGCTTTTCAATCTTTTTTGATTTTAATTCAGCAGTTTCTTTTTTAAATAAGCTCCCAAACCAGCCTTTTTCTGATTCCTTTGGCTTCTGCTCAATCTTCTCTTTTTCGCCAGATTCTTCCTTTTTGAATAAGGCTCCAAAAAAGGCAGGCTTTTCAGTGGATATTTCCTCTTTTTCAGGCTTCTGCTCAGTTTCCTTCAGTTCAGCTTCAGCTTTGCGCTTGCCAAATAATCCAAGCCATTTAGATTCCTTTTCATGCTTTTCTGCATCGGCTTCCTCAGGCTTCGCCTCTTGCTGTTTTTTTTGCCTCTCCAGCTCTTTTTGTATTTTATGTTCCTCTTTTCTTCTGATATTTTCTTCCTCAAGTTTTCTTTTTTCTTCTTCCTTTTGCCTTGCTTCAAGCCCTTTCTGCCTTTTCAATTCCTCTTTTTTTATCAGATATTCCTGCTTCCTTTTCTCTTTCTCCTGCATCTTTTTTTCCTTTTGCTCTGCAGCTTGCCGCTTTTCTTCAGGAGTTTTATACAAGCCGATTTTGTGCAGAAGCGCATTAAATTTCTCCTTTTTCTCATTTAGCAGCCTTTCCCTTCCAAGCTCTTCTTCCCTCGCAAGCTGGACCATCTTATTGTACAGGCTATTTAATTCAGAATAGACTTTTTGCTTTTCTTCGGATTCAAGCTCAATATACAGGTTTCTTGCCTTGAGGTAAATCTTTTTTGCCTTTTGAATATCCTTTTCTATGCTCTGCTTTAAGTCGTCCAGGATTTTGCTGAATTTTCCGAATTTATCGCTTGGCTTCTGCGCTTCTTCTGCATTTTCGGCTGGCGGTTCTTTCTGTTCCAGTCTAAGCAATCTTTTTTGCCTTTCTTCTTCAGCCCTTTGCCTCTCCAGCTCTTTTTGCCTTTTTAATTCCCTTTTCAGCTCCTCCTTTCTTTTTCTAGCTTCTTCCCTCAGCTTTTCAAGTTCCAGCCTTCTTCTCAGCATTTCCTGAACCTTTAATTCCTGCCGCTCCCTCTTTTCTTCCCATATCTGCCTTCTATCTGCTTCCAGCTGGGCTTTTCTTTTTTCTGCCTGTTTTCTCAGCTCCTCTTCCTCTCTCAGTTTTTCCCTTTCTGCCCTTTTTCTTCCCCTTTCTTCTTTCCATTCCCCTATTCTTGCCGTTGCATTGTCAAGAATGCCGGGCTTTTCAGCAGCTTCTTCAAGTTCCTCCTCTTTTCTTCTTGGCAGCGTGATTATACCGGTGAATTTTTCATAAAGATATGCCCCAATAAAAAAGTAAAAGTAAGCAGTCAATGCAAACAGCAAAAGCAATGTCGTCAATGAAAGCCCCAGGCAAAGCACGCTTTTCTTGCAGAAGTCCGTGAAAGCTTCAGGCTCAGGGCCAACAACTTCGAACAGATAGCTTGCTGTCCCGACAGAGCTGCCAAAAACAGCCTTGGCTGCAAAAACATAAGGGCCTGGCTTTAGGTTCTTAGGTACTGATATTGTCTTGAAGAAAGAAGCCTGGGTTTTTGCAACAACTGTTTCGCTCTCTGTCAAAACGGTATTCCCGTTCATATCCTTGACAAAGTACTCAACATCAACGTTGATGGATTCTATGCTCTCGAGGTTGAACAAGCGCACTTCGATTGTTGCATCGCTGCCCTGATTAACCTTCCTTTCAATGGCCATGGGATTAAGGTTCATGTCAAAAAGCACGTTCTTTGTCTCAATCTCAACAATGATTGGGATTTCTTTGGCTGCCTTTCCGGAATTGACAGCGAGTTTTCCCACATAAATGCCGGGCTGCTGCTCTATGTTCTGCTCTTTTATGAAAGACGAAAAAGTTAATGTTACAATCTTTGTCTGCCCGGGCTTTATGGCAAAAGAATTTGAGTCTATGCTCAATATATCGAGTCCTGCTGCATTTATCTCTATGTTTACAATCTCATCGCCGGTGTTCATTACCCTTATCTGCTTCTCTATGAACTCGTTGCTCCGTATCAAAACCTTGAGCAGAATCTGGTCAATCTCAAAATCAGGCTCCTGCAATGTTACCTTATTTATCAAATAGCCCTTATTCTGCAAAAAGAACAGGAGGCTGCCAAAAACCAAAATCAGCGCCAGAACAACAATCACGAAAAACAAGCCCTTTCTCAGTTTGTGCTTCGGGTGCTGCTCGGGATTTGTGCCCACATAGACTGTTTTGATTTTTCCGTCATCGCTCCTGACATTTTCATAATAATAAGGGCCCAATACCTTTCCGTGCCTTTTAATATACCTCTTAAATGCCAAGAATTATCACCCCGGCAAAGAGCATGGAATATATAAATCCAAATAAATCACAAAAATTCATCAAAAATCCACCTCTTTTTTGTAGTGTAACGCGTAGTGTAACACTATTAAGAATTCAAATTCGTATATTTAAATATATTTCGGTTGATTATTTCAATCTCCTGTATAAATCCATCAGTCTGTTGTAAACCTCTCTTTTGTCGTGCGGCTCCAAGCGAATGTATATACTCCTTGCCCCTGCATAGAGGTTCCTTGCGTTCATCAAGTCATTTTTGCCGATTGCTTCAGCTGCATCGTTTATCGCTTTGCGGCATTTCTCAAGATTTCCTGCCCTCAATCTGGGCACTAGCGTGTACGCAAATAAAACTCCAAACCCTACAAGTACAATAAATCCAATCAACTTAATATTTACCGTCAAAATTCCTGCCTTTGCCTCTTCCTTGGAAACCACGCTGAATATCTCGCTTGAAACAGCAAACGAATCCTGGTATCTTACCTCGACTACTATGAGGTAATCTCCCGTAGGCAGGCTTTCCGACAGCTTAAACGACTTGACAAAAGACAATTGTGATTCTACAGCAAATGTTTCTGAGCTTTCATGGACAATTCCTCCAAGCTTGTTTTTGATTATGTAGGTTGCGGTTACATCAACTTTCCTTGCAGGGCCGATATTAAGCAGCGTAATCTGAGCTTTCAGCTCTTCTCCGGCTCCAATCTTTTTATAGGCTGACGGGATGTCAAGCTTCACATCGAATAGGGCATCCTTGGATTCAACATTGGCAACAACACTTATAGACTTTTCAATTACATCTCCCTTAATTTTTATTTCGCCAAGATAAGATCCAAGCTTTTTTCCGATTATGGTTGCGTCCACATTTTTCTCCTGCCCAGACTCGAGGCTGAAACTTGTTTCAGACAATGATACTAGTTCTTCGATACTAACAACGCTCAATACAAAGTCCAGATTTACATTGCCTGTGTTTTTTATTGTGATTGTTCTTGTTGATGCCGCGCCCAAAGTCAACTGCTCTTCTATAGAGCTTGGGCTTACGCTGAAATCCTTTATTATTTCCACAAACAAGCCGCCCCCTCCGCCTCCTGCCGCTGCTCCGCCCCCTCCGCCTCCTGCAGCTGTCGGGCAGGAAGAGCTTGCGCATGAGCTGCTGCAGCAGAATCCGCCTTCGCATTGGGCAGCAGATGTGCAAAACTGCCCGTCTGCCAGCATCAATGTGTGGAAGAATCCAAGCCTGTTGATATAGGACGATGAGCTGACAACGCTGTTTATTATTCCGGTTGCTATGCTATTCTTATAGGAAGAGCTTGTGGTTGTATCCCCTCCCTCTGATACAATTACGCTCTGCTTGTAGCTTTCGCTTTGCATCTGGGCAGCAAAAGAGCTTAAAGCCAGAAGCATAAATGCAAATACCAGAATAACTGACTTTTTCATCCGAATCTGCACTTGGGCACAATTCCTTTTTATTCTTTATGTTTTTTGCCGCAATCAGCTCAGTAGAAATCCTACATAAATTTAAAACCTAGCCAGCCGTTAGGCTGTGCTAGGGGGTGGACAATCGAGGTGTCCACCATGAACAAGAAAAAAGAAAAGAGGTATATCAAGCTTGTCAATCAGTTGATAAGCTGCTTAAAGCGGTTAAGGGTAAGAAAGCACAACAGCAAATACAGCAAAAAGACATTCAATAACTGGATCCATATAGTCCTTTTAGCTTTAAGGCAGCGTATGGACAAGAGCTACAGGGAGTTCTGTGACATTATAGATGTATGCACAGAAATCTTAAATTTGCTTGGCATAAGGAAAGTCCCACACTTTACAACTTTGCAGAAGGCTGCAAAGAGGTTAAGAGCCAGCTTTCTGGAGAAGGTTATGGCAGGATTTCTTCTTTTTACTATGACTGTCAACGTAAGGACAGGCATAGATGCAACTGGGTTACAAGCTACAAGGGCTTCTGTCCATTACACAACTGTGTTAAAGAAAAACAAGAAAGCTCGACGTAAAATAAGGAAATACATCAAGCTGACAACTTATGTTGACTTGGACAAGCAGATTATAGTAGCACAGAAGATAAGGAGAAGCCCAGCGCATGACAACCGGGACTTTAAACCTGTTGTGATGAAAGGAAAGAAAGTTCTTGGCAAAGCCAAGAAAAGAATTAAGTCGCTGGATGCAGACAAAGGATATGATGCTGAAGAAAACCACCACTTGGTTGTTGAAGATTTGCAGGCAGAGGACAGAATAAGGCTGAGGAATAAAGACAAGCCTATATGGAAAACCTCTGGAGAGTACAGGAAGAAAGCTAAAAGGAGGATCAAAAGGCTGAGAAGGAATTACAGAAGCAAGAATGAGACCACTTTTTCTGTTTTGAAGCGGGTTAATGGCTCTACCATCAGAAGCATCAAAGTTTGTATGCAGAATAAAGAGGTATTGTTAAAGGAGATTGTGTATAATGCAAATAGATTGGTTGAATATTTTATAGACTTCCTGAAGGAAGTCTACTAAGCT
>Ga0209541_10007582_pt1 | contig 18199 bp, 19 predicted proteins | sample RifCSPlowO2_01_FD_184027 | JGI IMG/M metagenome (GOLD analysis project Ga0209541, IMG submission 184027) | Groundwater microbial communities from Rifle, Colorado - Rifle CSP2_plank lowO2_0.1 (SPAdes) (version 2) | ecosystem: Environmental > Aquatic > Deep subsurface > Groundwater | place... | reverse complement strand
CGTAAGCTTTTTTCAAAAGGCCGCGGATAAACTTATGCACTTCCTGCGCCTGTTCCGGCGTGGCGTTCCTTCCTGTACCGATCGCCCAGACAGGTTCATAGGCAACCACTGTCCCGGCGACATCCTCTTTCGAGAGGCCGGCTAATCCGCCCTCGACATGATCTTTTACCACATCAAAGGTCTTTCCGGAATCACGCTCTTCGAGACGCTCGCCTACGCACATTATCGGCGTCAGGCCGTGCCTTAAAGCGGCCTTGACCTTTTTATTTACGGTCCCATTCGTCTCGCCGAAATAACTCCTGCGCTCGGAATGGCCTATTATACAAAATTTGCAGCCGAGGTCTGTAAGCATCTTCGGCGCGACCTCACCGGTATACGCACCCTCTTCTTCCCAATATATATCCTGGGCACCGTATCCGATGTTCGAACCCTTGAGCGTTTCCGCGACTTTAGATATTGCGGTAAACGGCGGACAGACGACTATGTCGACCGCAGTCTCACCCTTAAGTTCGTTTTTAAGGCCGTTGACGAGCTCTAAAGCCTCGCCGACAGTCTTGCACATCTTCCAATTTCCGGTAATTATAGGTTTTCTCATTTTACTTTTTATCTGTTAAGGCCTTGATCCCTGGCAGAACCTTACCTTCGAGATACTCCAATGATGCGCCGCCTCCTGTCGAGATATGTGTCATCTTATCTTCTAATTTGAATTTCGCGATCGCGGCCGCTGTGTCGCCTCCGCCGATTATAGATATCACTTTAAGCGAGGCGATATATTTAGCAACCTCCTCGGTCCCCTTGGCGAATTTATCCATTTCGAAGACGCCGAGCGGGCCGTTCCAGACGATCGTCTTCGCGCTCTTCAGGACATCCTTAAACACCTCGACCGTCTTCGGGCCGACATCGAGCCCCATCCAGCCGTCAGGGATCTGGTCGCTGACTACTTTCGTGTTTGCGTTTGCGTCGAATTTGTCCGCGATCACGTTATCGACCGGAAGTACTATGTTTACCTTCTTCTGTTTCGCCTTTTCGAGAAGCGACTTCGCGATCTCTATCTTATCCTTCTCGACCTTTGAGGCGCCTATTGATTTGCCCTGGGCTGCATAGAAAGTATAAGCCATCCCTCCGCCGATCAGGATCGAGTCGGCCTTGTCCAAGAGGTTCTCGATGACGCCTATCTTATCGGAGACCTTCGCGCCGCCGAGTATCGTCACGAACGGCTTGGCCGGATCCATGACCTTGTCTTCAAGATACTCTATCTCTTTTTCAAGCAGGAATCCCGCCGCCGATTTAAGATACTTTGTCACGCCTTCGGTCGAGGCGTGCGCCCTGTGTGCGGTCCCGAAAGCGTCGTTAACGTAGACGTCGCCGAGGCCCGCGAGCTCCTTCGCGAAGTTCGCGTCATTCGCCTCTTCTTCAGCGTGAAATCGCAAGTTCTCAAGAAGCAGGCACTCGCCCGGCTTTAAACCCTCTGCCGTAGCCTTGACCTCTGGACCTATGCAGTCATTCGCCGCCTTAACCGGCTTTCCCAGCAATTCGTTGAGCCTGGCCGCGCACGGCGCGAGGCTGAATTTCGCGATGACCTTTCCGTCCGGCCTTCCCAGATGGCTCATGAGGATGAGCTTCGCGCCTTTATCGAGCGCGTATCTTATCGTCGGCAAAGTCGCCTTTATCCTCGTATCGTCGGTTATGTTGAGTTTATCATCAAGCGGGACATTAAAGTCGACGCGCATCAGGATACGCTTTCCATTTAAATCAAGGTCTTTTATAGTGAGTTTATTCATATATTAAAGGCCTTTGTTCACTATATATTCGCAGAGGTCGACGACCCTGTTCGAATATCCCCATTCGTTGTCATACCATGAAAGGACCTTTACGAAATCGTCGCCGATGACCTTCGTGTTCTTCGCATCGATAATGGAACTTAAAGCGCAATGATTGAAGTCAACCGAAACAACCGGATCCTCGGTATAACCGAGGATCCCTTTCAGCTTGCCTTCGGCAGCTTCCTTGAGCGCGGCGTTTATCTCTTCGACCGTGGCTTTCTTGGCGAGTGAGGCGGTAAGGTCGACGACGGAGACGTTAGCGACCGGGACCCTCATCGAGAAACCGTCAAGTTTGCCTTTGAGTTCAGGTATGACCAGCGAAATGGCCTTTGCGGCGCCTGTCGATGTAGGTATCATAGATAACGCGGCCGCGCGGGACCTTCTGAGGTCCGAGTGGGCTTGGTCCTGGACCCTCTGGTCGTTCGTATAAGCGTGTATAGTCGTCATGAGTCCTTTGACTATGCCCCATTTGTCATTTAATATCTTCGCCAGCGGAGCAATGCTGTTTGTCGTACATGACGCGTTTGAAATTACATTATGCGCCTTAGGGTCATACTTGTCTTCGTTCACGCCCAGGACTATCGTTATGTCCTCGCCTTCGGCCGGAGCGGAGATTATTACCTTCTTGGCGCCGCCTTTAGTTATGTGGTTCTCAGCTCCCTTTACCTCCTTACCTTTCTTATTTATGCCGTCTTTCTTGATCGTGAAAAGACCCGTCGATTCGACGACGATCTGGACGCCGAGGTCCTTCCAGGGAAGTTCAGAAGGGTCCCTCTTTGCGAGGACTTTTATGATCTTGCCTTCTACGGAGATACTGTCCTCGGATACCGCCTTCACTTCTCCGGGGAACCTGCCGTGGACAGAATCATATTTTAAGAGATATGCGTTAGTCTTTGCGTCGGTTATGTCGTTTACCGCGACCAATTCAAGATCCTTGCTCTTCTTCTCGAGTACCGCCCTCGCCACAAGGCGACCTATCCTTCCAAAACCGTTGATTCCAACCTTTACTGCCATTTCAAGCCTCCATTTTTTTGTTTTGTTTAAAGAGATACTTCTCTCAGCGCCCAAGCGGCTATCTCGGGCGGAGTCTGGTTAAGATAAAAACCCGTCCCCCACTCGAAGCCTGCCGTCCTGCCCAGCCTGGGCATGACCTCTATATGCCAGTGGTAATCAGCTTCCTCGCGGTAATCTATAGGAGAGGTATGTATTATAAAATTATATGACGTATCCTTCAAGGCCAATTTCATGCGAAGTAACGTCTCCTTTAAAATCCGCGCGAGGTCCACGACCTCCTCCTTCTGTATATAGCTGAACTCGGCGCCGTGAATTTTCGGGAATATGGAGAACTCAAACGGGAACCTTGAGACGAACGGCGCGAACGCTATGAAGCTCTTGTTCTCCGCGATGATCCTCTCCCTTTCTTCGATCTCCTGATGGATCATGTCGCAGAATACGCATCTTCCCCTGTATTCGTAATACCTCTCTGCCCATCGCAGCTCCTCGCCAACTCTCTTGGGTATGATCGGAAGCGCGATAAGCTGCGAATGCGGGTGCTCAAGCGTTGCTCCGGCCGAGGCGCCGTAGTTTTTGAATATCAGTATATATTTGAACCTCTTGTCACCCTTGAGGTCGAGGCTTCTGTTGCGGTATGCCCATATTACTTTCTCGACTTCATGGTCCGTGAGGTCGCAGAGTTCCCTGTTATGGTCGGGATTTTCTATTATGACTTCATGCGCCCCGATGCCGTTCATCATGTCGTACATCCCTAAACCGACCCTGTCGATATCACCCTCGACCCTTAAGGCCGGGAACTTATTGGGAATAACGCGCGTCTGCCATCCGGGGAGATTAGGTTTTGTCTCGCCCTCGCGGTGCGCGAATATCTCAGGCGGAGTCATGTGTTCGTTACCGGGACAGAACGGGCAAATACCGCCCTTTCTGACATGGGGCTCGGCCTCGTAGTCGGAAGGGTTCTTGACCTTATCGATCTCTATTATGACCCATCTGCCGGTTATGGAATCCCTGCGCAATTCACCCATCTCTCACTCCATCTCGCTTAAATATTTGGCCGCGTCCTCAGGAGGGGTCGGATTGATGTAGAACCCGCTTCCCCATTCGAAACCGGCTACCCTTGTAAGTCTCGGCATTATTTCCAAATGCCAGTGGAAATCTTCGTCTATACTCTTCCAATATCCCGCCTTCGGTATCCTGAAAGGCGCGGTATGAAGGATTATATTATAAGGCGGATCGACAAGCGCCCTTTTCAGTTTAGTGAGGACGAGCTTGAGTATCCTTGCCAGATCGGCTCTCTTGTCTTTGGTGAGATTCGCGAAATCCGCGCTGTGTTTCTTCGGGAGGACCCACATCTCAAACGGGAACCTTGAGGCGAAAGGGGCGAAGGCCAGGAAACCGTCCACATCGGCGATGATCCTCTTTCCCGTGTCCATCTCCTGTTTTATGATATCGCAGAATATGCAGCGTTCCTTATATTCGAAATACTGGCGCGCGCCCACCAATTCATCCTTAAGGCGGATCGGGTTTACCGGCATGGCTATGAGCTGCGAATGTGCGTGCCTTACCCTTCCCGAACCCGCGGCGGCGCCGTAGTTCTTAAAAAGGAGGGCGTACTTAAAGCGCGCGTCCCTGCCGAGATCCGTCATGCGCTCTATGTAGGCCGTTATAGAGTCTGTGATCTGTTCTTCTGGAAGATCGGCCATATTGTAGATGTGCTGCGGCGTCTCGACGATTATCTCATGAGCGCCGATCCCGTTTATGACATCGTAAATGCCCCTTCCGTGCCTTTCGATCTTACCTTCTATTTTGAGGACAGGCGAGACTGATGGCACGACCCTGACCCGCCATCCCGGCGTATTGGGTTTTGTGCCTGGGTTGCGGACCGCGAATATCTCCGGCGGGGGCGTCTGGTCTTCCCTGCCCTCGCAGAACGGACAGGGAGGCTCGGCTATTTTCTCCTCGGATACGGAATGAGGGATAAAATCGGTAGGCCTCCGCGCCCTTTCGGTCGCGACTATAACCCACCTTCCGATTATGGGATCTTTTCTGAATTCAGGCATCTACTTCTGCCTCCCGTTTTCCATCATTAGCTTGATCAGGTCGTGGAGCGATATGACGCCCTGCACGGCATTGCATTCGTCCTGTATTACCAGGAACTCAGCGCCGGCAGCCTTCATCTTCTCCACCGCTTCCTTTAGAGGTATACCCGATTTTACTACTATCGCCGGCCGCTTAAGAAAGCTGTTTACCGGCATCTCAAGCCCTTTCATGACCGTATCGGATGTCACTACGGCCTGGAGGTTCTTGAGTGCCGCCACCTTGTTGCGTATGTAAACGTAAAATTCCGTAGATAAAGTCCTGTTAAAACTTATGAGCATGGGAAAATACGGCTTCTTATCTATGAAATTCAGATGGCTTTGAAGCGCGCATTGCCCGATCTGCTTATCTATCGAAAGGAAATATCTTAAAGAACTGTCCGGGGTGTTCTCGTCGAGCTCTTCCGGGATCGCGGCCAGATACGTTATCTCGAGGACTTCATCCATCGTCACATTGAGGCCAGGGCAATTCTTGGATATGTAATAGCCCAGATCGTCATCCTGGTCTTTGTATAGATGGACGTATTTCTCGAGGGTATCGATCGCGTCCGCAAGGAATATCCCGAGCGCTACATCCCTGTTATAGACTAATCCGGCCGCTACCAGCGCGCCGTCGTCGGATTGGCCCGGCCCGATCTTATGCCTTATATAAAGGTACTTGATCTTATCCGGCGCGACCTTTTTCAAATCCTGCTCGGCGACGATGAGTCCCGCTCTCTTAAAAGCCTCTATCGAGCCTGCGTGTTCCCTGTGAGCGAGTATTTCGCCGTCGAGATTCATGCGGTCCATCACATCTATATCGATCGGATAACACTTGCCGTAACCGATCGTGATGCCGTATTTCTCCTCGGCTGCCGCCCTGGGGCCCGGGTCGTCCCTCAGGCCGCCCATATATATCCCTTTCAGGACATCCCCGGAATTCACCTCGATCTCTCTGAGTTCCGGTATACCGATGAAAGGTTCGCCTTTTCCGTTTACAAGGCGCAGCCTCGGCCTGCCCGTTATCACGTCCTCTACGAACCCGGCGATGTCGTCTATCAGCATCTGGCGTTTCGTCTTGATCCTGTTAGGGTCGAGTTTTAACGCATGGACGATATCGTCAATTGTCGTATTGACATAGAAGCTCTTCTGGAACGCGCCCGCGCCGTTATGGGCCCTTCCTTCGAGCGACTGGACGAAAAGCAGTTCCGCGATCTCTTCAGTAGTATCTAGGTCTTCGGTCTCTTTGAGATGCTGGAAATCCCGCCGTATCAGTTCGCTGGGTGCGACTTTGTCGTTTATCATATAAATTTTTGTAAAACCGAGAAGATATTATATCACATGCCGGCGGGAATTCAAGTCAATTCACGAAATTTGTCACTCCGATGTCCTATTCAAGCGGCTCATCAGGGATTGTATCAAATACCTTTCATATTTCTCATTATCCTCAAACACCGGTATGAGATAAACGACCTTTGAATCAAAACCTTCTGTTTCAATATCCTCCGGCTTAAATTCATTATCCTCTCCATCATATTCCTTGTTCGTATAAATCAGCCAATCAATAAAGGGTTTCTTGAGTTTAATAATCAGCGCTGCGCGGTTTATGTCGGGGTAATATGGTTCGGTCATTTTCATTTTCCCAGCTTGTAAGTAAAACTTACGAGCTGCCAATCCACCCAAGAGTTATCAAATGATCTTTTGCAGCTGTTATTCTATCGCTAATTAACTAATAACTCACGAACAAAGCGAGATAATTGCAAAAGTGGACTGCCCCAGTCAAATCTGTACCACTTTTAACCTGCTTTTTAGCTTCCAATCCTCATAGAACTGTGCCGGCGTAAGCATCCCAAGGGCGCTATGAGGGGCTTGGGTGTTGTAGTCCTCTATCCAGCCGCCTATCTTAGAGGCGATGTCTTCAAAGCTCTCGCAGACGTTCTGGTAGACGTAATCCCTTTTAAAGCTCTTAAAGAACGACTCGGCGATTCCGTTACTCTCGGGGCTCCTTATTGGGGTATTGCATACCACAAAGCCCATTTGCTTTAACAGGAGCCTTAAGTCCGTCTTGATGTACTCGGGACCGTTGTCGCTTAGGAACTCGACTAACGGAACCCGTCCATCTGCAAATCGCTTCTCGGTTGCTCGCCCTACCATACGGCCTATATCATCGCCTTTGATGGATCTCGCCCATAGGTATTCTATCACCTGCCTTGAGCCGCAATCAATAACGATTGCAAGCCTGCCTTTTTCGTTGTTCCAGGCCTTGATGATCGTAAAGTCCGATGCCCAGCGCATATTAGGCTCAGGAACTGAGACCACGCCTTCCCGGCGCTCTCTTGCCTTACGCTTCTGGCGGTCGGATGAGAGCCAGAGCTTAAGGCGCATATACCGGTTTACCGTCTTAGGATCGCATCTTATGCCAAGATGCCTTATCTTGGCGTGCACCCGACGGTAACCGTAGGTTGCAGGCCGGTCCTTGATTGTCTTCCTTATGGCCTCGGCGACCTCAGGCCTGCGGATTACGGGGATAAGGCTTCTGGGCTTCTGCCTGTAGAAGTACCAGCCTTGGCCTTTACCTAACACCTTTAAGACTATTCTCAAAGAGCAGCCGAACATGGAGGAAAGCGTCCTTATATCCCCTCGGGTAATTTTAACCCCTTTAGTTCGAAGCTTTTTTTTAAAATATCGAGCTCTAAGGTCTTTCTGCCTAAGGCGCGCTCAAGCTCATCTATCTTCTTCAAGGCGGCCTGGTACTGGCCTTTGGCAACGATCTCGCCGCCTGCCTTTAAGCCTTCTCTTCCTCCGGATTCCAGCGTCCTTCTCCACTTATACAGCATCTGCGCGTGGATGTTGTACTTGCGGCACAGCTCGGATGCGTCCACCCCGGAATTAAACTCGCCTACAATACCCATCTTCTGCTCTAAACTCCACTTCCTTTTACCGCCTTTTGTCACCGCTACATGCATTTCATCCATCTTGGCCTCCTTGACTTTTATACCATTTAAGTGGTACAGTTTTCAAGCGGGGCACACCACTAATGATACTAGAGCTTATGAATGGGCGCCGGTTTCTTTCTTTAGAAACTGCGTAACGAGCAACGTTCAAAAAGCATTAGACGACACCAACGCAGAAGGCAAAAGTGCAGGCGCTTTTCCCGAAGAAAAATACCAAATTCAAATCTTGGGCAATGGCGTGGGAGTCGATATTAACCTAAACCATAAAAAACAATGAAAACATTCATCTTAATAGTAGCTTCGATATCTTTTTTAGCAGGTTTTACAGGTAACTGTTATTCTCAGGATATGTTAACAGGTACCCAATTATTGTCTATTTATCACGATAAAATAAAAGCTTTAAATCTTCCCGAATCCTACAAGGGGGTCGATAGCAGCCAGTTCGATAACGATTTAAAAATTATATACGAAAATGATGAATGGAAATATAACAGAAAATTCGCAATAATCGGTAGAAAAAGCAAGTTCGAAATGAAATTAGGTCCTCAAGCAGGAGAAGTAGTTTACTTTTACAATAGCCTCATGCGAACAAAAATCGGCAAGGACAACAAGGCTTATAAAAAAGGTGAACAACCGAAGAAAAATAAGAAAGAAATTATAAAAGAAGCGAAGAGACTAGTAAAAATATTCAATAACGGAAAAATCCCGGAAGGCTATCGTTTAGAAAAAGCCGAATTCGCAATAAGCGCTCATTTTACTTCTGAATTGGATCAGGCGGGGGATTGGGAAGTAATTTGGAGGCGCAATTATGACGGGCATATGGCATGGGGAGATGCGCTGTTGGTTGCTATCAATGAAGATTACGGTTGTTATTCTTACTGGGGCCCCTGCCAATTAAATTACATCCCTCCAAAGAAGATCAACATTTCCCAAGATCAAGCAATCGAACTATCCAAAAAACTCGGCACGGAATTAATAAACGATAAGAACTTTTACTTTTACAAGCGCTTTATAGGATACAAAATAGGCGATTATGTCAAATCTCAAATGATAATTACAAACCCAAGTCTTAACGGGCATACGTTCATCAGGCGGCCGTATTCATCGCCCGATGTATATCTATTCTGGTGGGTGCAATTCAACGCGGTTCCTGTTAAGAAGAATGAAGAGAATCGTACCTTTGAGGCGAATTTCTTTATCGACGCTGAGACAGGCGCACTGAGAGGTTTTCAGTAATAGTTTACCCTCGACACCGTCCGCGAGATCCCCTACGCCAGCGGCAACTATGTCCCAGTTAACACCATCCCGCCCGGTGCAAAAAATATATACAACATTTCCGCATATCTGTTTCTCCATAAACTGATCACGAGCCTCCGCTTAACTCCTTTAAAGACTTATAATTATGGGGTATAATGTACCGTAAAGGTAGGGTGTTAGAAAGCTTGCCTATATGGCAGATATAATATTTGCACCGTGCGGAGGTAAGTCATATCCTGTAATGCAAATTAATATAAGAAAACCATCCATCAAATCAGCTTATTCTAAGTTACTCGCGATAATTACCCTCTGTTGCGTGGGTGGTATTATCTACTCCAACACCTTTCACAGCAGTTTTCATTTTGATGATACCGGCTCTATCGTTGAGAATGTGAGCATAAGGCATCTCACTGACTTAGCGGCTATTTGGAATTTTTGGCCTACGCGCTTTATAACCTATCTCTCACTTGCTATCAACTATCACTTCAACGGGCTTAATGTCTTTGGATACCATCTTTTCAACCTAATCGTCCATTTGGGCTCTGCGTTTCTGGTCTGGTGGTTAGCGCTGCTTACTCTCTCTACGCCTAGAATGAAGGACGAGAAGATTTCTGATCACGGTGATCTTATCGCCCTTTTTATTGGATTGTTATTTGTAGCGCACCCCATCCAAACTCAAGCAGTGACTTATATCATACAGAGAGCAGCTTCTCTAGCCACATTGTTTTATTTGGCCTCGTTATGTCTCTACGTTAAGTCGAGGTCGTTAGATCGCGAAATATGCAGTCCGCTAATTCGGAAATTTTATTACGGTGGTTCGCTAGTAACTGCGATGTTGGCGATGTTCACGAAAGAGATGGCGATAACTTTACCTTTGATGTTCTTGCTTTATGAATACTGTTTTCTGAAGACGAAAAAAGGCCTTAACTGGAAACCTCTTATTCCGTTCATTATTACTATCCTGATTATCCCTCTGGTAATGTTATTTACTAAATCGGTAAATTTCATGCAGATGCAGCGAATAGGAGAGGATGTTCCTGAAATTTCCTCCTGGCACTATCTTTTGACACAGTTTAGGGTTATGGTCACATACATAAGGCTTGTATTTCTGCCGTTAAGTCAAAGGTTAGAGTATGATTATCCGATTGCGAAGGCCTTAACGGATTTACCTACATTAGCCAGCCTTGTTGTCCTGATATTTATTCTCTATTTCGCGAAGCGTATATTTAATAAATATAAATTACTCACATTTTCAATCTTCTGGTTTTTCTTATCTCTTTTGCCGGAATCGAGCATAATACCGATTAAAGATGTAATCTTTGAACACAGGCTATATCTGCCGATGGTCGGTTATAGCTTTTTTCTGGTGAGTATTTTGTATTATCTTTTAGGACAACAGGCACTTCGCCGCATGATTACGATTTTATTTATAATAACAATTTCATATTCAATTTTAGCTTATAATAGGAATGCCATTTGGGAAAATGAATTCATGTTATGGAGCGATACAGTCCGTAAATCTTCACAAATACCGAGGCCATACATAATCCTCGGGAATGCTTATGATGCAAAGGGCGAACACGATCAAGCTATCTTGAACTACAATAAGGCAATTCAGTCCATTCCTAATAATGCCCGTCCTTATAATAGCAGGGGAATAGCCTACGCGGCTAAAGGCGACTATGACAAGGCCATCCTCGATTATGACAGAGCGATAGGGTTAGATCCTAAATTTGCCGAGGCTTACAATAACCGCGGCGTTGCCTATGCGGCTAAAGGCGACTATGACAAGGCCATCTCAGACTACAATAAAGCAATTCAGCTGATACCAACCCTTGCCCACGCCTACAATAACCGCGGCGTTGCCTATGCGGCTAAAGGCGACTATGACAAGGCCATCTCAGACTACAATAAAGCAATTCAGTTAAACCCTAATTACGCTGAGACCTACAGTAATCGAGGCAGCCTTTATTTTCACGAAGGCAATTACGATCAGGCGATATCAGACTTTAATAAAGCGATCCAAATAAACCGTAACGATCTCGAAGCCTATCAAATCCGGGCAAGCATATATACCAAGACGGGCAAATACGACAAAGCGATCTCAGATTATGATAAAGTAATACAGATTAATCCCGATTCAGAGAAGGCATATTACAACCGCGGGACCGCTTATGGCTATAAAGGTATTTACGACCAGGCCATCTCTGATTTTACCCATGCGATAAGCATCAAACCTGATTATCTCCAGGCGTATACCAACCGGGCAGTCGCTTACTATCACAAAAGACAATACGAGAGGGCCTGGGAAGATGTCCGCAGGATTATCTCGCAAGGCGGAGAGGTCAACGCTGAATTTCTCGAGGCCCTGAAACAGGCATCAGGAAGAGAGAGGTAGCTTAGGGTAAATGCCGGTTGCTTTTTTAACCCCCATTGGATATAATTGAGGTTGCTATGATAGACAATATAATTATCAAAATACTGGGTATCCTTTCGCCTCTTGCACCGTATATTAAAAGTTTCATACCCATATTCGTTGCAGTAAACGCAATAGGGACTCTTGCTCTTTATTCTTCTTTGACAGAAGGTATGGCTTATGGCGCGAGGAAAAAAGCGGTTAACAACAGTATAATAGCCGCCACGGTTATCGCGTTTTTGTTTATGGTCTTCGGCAAATTAATGCTTGCCATGACGGGAGTCCAGATATTCGACTTCAGGATCGCGGGCGGGATATTACTTTTGATATTATCGGTGAATCTTCTGCTTCCGGGAGAAGAAAAGAGGATGCAGCATCCGACCGATATCGGAGTATTCCCACTCGGGACGCCTCTGATAACGGGTCCAGCTGTCCTAGCGACCATATTGGCTATCACGCCTATATACGGCTATTTCGCTACAACTGTTTCTATAATACTAAATATGGCAATAAGTTGGATTATCTTTTTTTACGCGGATTTCTTCCTAAATCTTTTCGGGAAGCAGGGTACGCGGGCTTTGGCGAAAGTTTCCGATATGTTCCTTGCCGCGATTGCGGTTATGCTGATAAGGAGCGGTATCATAGATATAATTAATATTTCACTGATGATATCTACGAAGAAATAATATGAAAAACGTAGTCGCTTTCATAATGGCGGGCGGGAAAGGCGAGAGGCTCATACCCCTGACGAGGGACAGGACCAAACCTGCCGTCCCGTTCGGCGGAATATACAGGATCATCGATGTCACGCTCTCGAACTGCGTCAATTCCAGGATACGCCGCATTCACGTCCTTATCCAGTACAAATGTAATTCACTGATAAGGCACCTGAGGATGGGTTGGAACATCTTTGACGCAGAGCTCGGCGAATATATCGATATCGTCCCGGCGCAGATGAGGACAGGCGAGACATGGTATATGGGCACCGCGGATTCGATATACCAGAACCTTTATTTTATCGAGACCGAGAAGCCGGATTACGTGCTTATCCTCGCCGGCGACCATATCTATAAGATGAATTACGCGGAGATGGTCGACTATCACATTGCCAAGGGCGCGGATTGCACCGTCTCGGTCGTCGAGATGGATAAAAAGGATTCACAGTATTTTGGGGTGGTCGAGGTAGACCGCAACGAAAGGATACTTGGCTTCGAAGAAAAGCCAAAGATCCCTAAGACTATTCCCGGTGACCCAAGTCATATCTACGCGTCGATGGGAATATATGTATTCAGCACTAACGCGCTTAAAGAGGTGCTTAATGCCGACGCGCAGAACGCCGAGAGCAAGCATGACTTCGGGAAGAATATTCTCCCGACTATGGTCGCGAAGAAATCGAAGGTCTTTGCCTACAATTTCAAGGATGAGAACAAAAAGGAAGCGCAATACTGGCGGGATATAGGGACGCTCGACGCGTATTATGACGCGAATATGGACTTAGTCAGCGTGACGCCGGTCTTTAACCTCTACGATAAGGACTGGCCGATACGCACATATATGGAGAAATGCCCGCCGGCAAAATTCGTGTTTGCGGGCGGCGATGACGGCATGCGGGTCGGCGTGGCGCTCGACTCGATGGTCTCAAACGGCTGCATAATATCCGGCGGAAGGGTAGAGCATTCCATACTCTCGCCCAACGTCAGGATCAACAGTTATGCCACCGTATTGGATTCGATAATCATGGAAGGGGTGGATATCGGCCGCAACGCCAAGATCAGGCGCGCGATCATAGATAAGGATGTCAAGATCCCGCAGGGGACGGAGATCGGATACGATCTCAAGGAAGACAAGAAGAGGTTTACGGTGACCGAATCCGGGTTGGTGGTAGTCGCCAAGGGTACGGTCATCGAAAGATAGATGCAGCGCAAGATTTTGGCCGTCAGGAAGCTGTTGCGCCGCCGGTTTGGGCGGCTTAAATTCAGGACCGGAAAAGACCCTGTCGGCGAGCTCGTAAAGACGATCCTCTCGCAGAACACTTCTGACGTAACTTCCTTTCGCGCATTCGACAATCTCAAAAAGCGTTTCAGGAGTTGGGAGAGATTAAGAAAGGCGGACGTCTCCGCGATAAGGCGCGAGATAAAGATCGCCGGTCTTTCCAATATCAAGGCGCCGCGCATAAAGGAAGCCTTAAACGAGATCGTAAGGCGCCGCGGTTCGCTGGAATTATATTTTTTGGAACGGCTAAGCACGAAGGAAGGATACGCGTTTCTGAGATCGATAAGAGGCGTAGGGCCGAAGACGGCCGCGATAGTCCTTCTGTTTTCATTTAACAGGCCCGTAATGCCGGTAGATACGCATATATTCAGGGTAATGAAACGCCTCGGGTTTATCGGCGATAAGATGGCGCGGGAGAAGGCGCAGGAATATTTGACCGCGGTCTCGCCCGGGAATGCGATAAAGGAATTCCACGTGCACTTGATCATGCACGGAAGGCGGATATGCACGGCAAGGAACCCGGAGTGCCCGATGTGCGATCTAAAGATGTTATGCAAATATTACGGAGAAAGATATGGAAGACGAGCGTTTAAAAATAGGAAAAAGAGAGTTTAGGTCGCGGCTCCTGGTCGGGACCGGGAAATACGCGACTTTCGATATCATGGAGAAGGCGCTTGAGGCCTCCGGCGCCGAGGTAGTCACCGTCGCTATAAGGCGGCTTGACCTCGGCGAAGCCGACGCCAAGAAAGAATCTCTGCTTGACCATATCGACAGAAATAAATATACTATATTGCCTAATACGGCGGGCTGCTATACCGCGGATGAAGCGATGCGGATAGCCCGCCTTGCCCGCGGGATGGGCCTGTCGGAGATGATAAAGCTTGAGGTCATAGGCGATGAAAGGACGCTTTTCCCGGATACTGAATCCCTGCTTCATGCGACTAAGATTTTGGTTAAGGAGGGATTCATCGTCATGCCGTACACCAACGATGACCCGGTCATGGCGAAGAAACTCGAAGACGCGGGCGCGGCGTGCGTCATGCCCTTGGCTTCTCCGATCGGTTCGGGTATGGGGATTTTAAACCCCATTAACATAAGATTTATCCAGGAAGCGGTCAAAGTACCTGTTATAGTCGACGCGGGCGTCGGCACGGCCTCAGACTCGGCGATCGCGATGGAATTGGGAGTCGACGGCGTGCTTATGAATACCGGTATCGCAGGAGCAAGGGATCCCATAGGAATGGCGCGCGCGATGAAATTAGCGGTCGAGGCGGGAAGGCTGGCTTTTTTATCGGGAAGGATAGCGAAGAAGCAATATGCTTCGCCGTCGAGCCCGGCCGAAGGCATTATAAAATAATATGGTAAGAAAAGCGCAAATAAAAGACGTGAACCGGGTACACGAGCTGATAGATTATTACGCGAAGCAGGATATGATGCTTCCCCGCGCGGAGAGTGAGATCTCCGAGAACATACGGGATTTCTTCGTTTACGAGAAGGGGAAGGCATTGAGCGGCTGTGCCGCGCTTCATATCTTTTCGGATAAATTGTCGGAGATAAGGTCATTGGCCGTCTGTCCCGACCATATTAAGGAAGGGATAGGCACAGGCCTTGTCAAAGCCTGCATCAAGGAAGCCGAAGGCCTCGGCATAAAGAGCATCTTCGTCCTTACACAGAAATCAGATTTTTTCAATAAGTTCGGATTTGTTTTGACCGAGAAGAAGAAATTACCGCAGAAGATCTGGAACGATTGCAGCATCTGTTCGAAGTTCGCGAAATGCGACGAAATAGCGTATATCAAGGCCCCGCCGGAGCGGGACAGGGAGTTATAGATGGGATACACGGTAACCGAAAAGATATTGCTGGCGCATACCGATAAGAGATCGATCTCGCCGGGTGACCTGATCGAGTGCAAGGTCGACCTCTGCCTCGGCAACGACATCACCGCGCCGATCGCGATATCCGAATTCGAGAAGACCGGCGTCGATGAGGTATTCGATAATAAGAAGATAGCGCTTGTGCCTGACCATTTCTCGCCGGCGAAAGATATAAAATCCGCGGAACAGCTCAAGATATTGAGGGATTTTGCCAGGAAATATAGCATCAAGTATTATTACGAGATCGGATGCATGGGGATCGAGCACGCGCTCCTTCCGGAAGAGGGTTTGACTGTGCCCGGCGATCTCATCATCGGCGCGGATTCGCATACCTGCACCTACGGCGCTGTCGGAGCGTTCTCTACCGGAGTCGGCTCGACAGACCTCGCCGCGGTATTTATCAGGGGCAGGATATGGTTCAAGGTGCCGGAGTCGATAAAATTCATCTACAGCGGAAAGCTCAACAAATGGGTGGGCGGTAAGGACCTCATACTCTATACGATAGGAGATATCGGCGTCGGCGGCGCTTTGTATAAGGCGATGGAGTTTACCGGCGATGCCATTGAACGTTTGCCGATGGACGACAGGTTCGCGATGTGCAACATGGCGATCGAGGCGGGCGGGAAGAACGGCATCATCGCGGCCGATGAGACTACATTAAAATACGTAAAGGAAACTGCCAAGAAGTCAAAGAAGAAATGGAAGATATATAAGAGCGATAAGGACGCGCAGTATTGCGAGGTAAAGAAGTACGACGTTTCGAAACTCGAGCCGATGGTATCCTTGCCGCCTTTGCCGTCGAACGCGAAGCCGGTAAGCCAGGTCAAGAACGTGAGGATCGACCAGTCGGTTATCGGCTCGTGCACTAACGGCCGCATAAGCGATTTGAGGATGGCCGCGAAGGTCTTGAAGGGAAAGAAGGTCCATAAGGACGTGCGCTGCATAATCTTCCCGGCGACGCAGGCGACATATTTACAGGCGATGGACGAGGGCTTGATGGAGATATTCATCAAGTCGGGCTGCGCTGTCTCAACGCCTACATGCGGGCCCTGCTTGGGCGGGCATATGGGGATCTTGGCCGCGGGCGAGCGCTCTATCGCGACGACGAACAGGAATTTTATCGGGCGCATGGGGCACTTGAAGTCCGAGGTCTATCTCTCGAATCCGGCTGTCGCGGCCGCAAGTGCCGTGAAGGGAAGGATAGCGCACCCGGAGGAAGTCATATGATACTCAAGGGACGAGCGTGGAAATTCAGCAACGACATAAATACGGATGAGATAATCCCGGCGAAGTACCTTGTCTCGGTAGATCCGAAGGAACTCGGCGCGTATTGCATGGACGGCATCATACCGGGATTTTCGAAAGGGGTCAGGACCGGGGATATCATAGTCGCCGGAAAGAACTTCGGCTGCGGCTCCAGCCGCGAGCACGCGCCGCTTGCGATAAAAGGATGCGGCATCTCGTGTGTAGTCGCCGAGAGCTTCGCCAGGATATTCTACAGGAACAGCATAAACATCGGCCTTCCGATATTCGAATGTCCGGAGGCCGCAAGGTCGATAGAAGAAGGCGACGAAGTGGAAGTCGACGCATCGATGGGGTTGATAAGGAACCTCACAAAGGACCGGACGTATCAGGCAAAGCCCATGCCCGGATTCATACAGGAGCTTATTGAGGCGGGTGGGCTCATGAAATGGGTGGTAAAGAAAAGATGAGTAAATTAAATATCCCGACGCATCGGGATGATTACAGGATTGCGGTCATTCCCGGCGACGGGACAGGGCCGGAAGTAATAAACGAAGGGCTTAAGGTATTAAAGGCTGCCAGCCAGAAGTTCGGCTTCAAATATGAGAGCAATATCTTCGATTTCAGCGGAGAGCGTTACCTGAGGACCGGGAAGACGGTCGATGAGAAGGATATTGAGGAACTTAAGAAGTATAACGCGATATATCTCGGCGCTGTCGGACATCCGGACGTGAAGCCCGGCATCCTCGAGACGCAGGTATTGCTTAAGTTGCGTTTTGCGCTTGATCAATATATCAATCTGCGTCCGGTCAAACTCTATAATCCGGCATACTGTCCGCTCAAGGACAAGAAGCCGGAGGATATAGATTTCGTCGTCGTGCGCGAGAACTCGGAAGGCCTTTACAAAGGCATGGGCGAGTTCCAGAAGAAAGGGACCGATGAAGAGGTCGCGATACAGATATCATACAATACCCGCAAGGGTGTGGAGCGCTGTATCCGTTATGCATTCGAATATTGCAAAAAGCGCAATAAGGGGAATAAACTGACGCTCTGCGGAAAGACGAACGTCCTGACATACGCGTGGGACTTGTGGCAAAGGACATTTAACGAAGTCGCCAAGGAATATCCGGATATCAAGACCGATTACGCGCATGTCGACGCGACGACGATGTGGTTCGTAAAGAACCCCGAGTGGTTTGACGTCATCGTGACAGATAATATGTTCGGCGATATCATAACCGACCTCGGCGCCATGATACAGGGCGGTATGGGTATCGCGGCGGGCGGAAATATCAACCCGAAGGGCGTATCGATGTTTGAGCCTATTGGCGGCTCCGCGCCGAAATATACCGGCCAGAACGTGATAAACCCGTTGGCCGCGATATGCGCCGGCGGTATGATGCTCGAAAACCTCGGTGAGGAGAAGGCCGGAAAAGCGATCGAGGAAGCGGTTATTAAGGTCGTGAACACGAAGTTGAAGTCGCTCGCGGCCGGAAAGATGGGTTATTCTACGAGCGAAGTCGGCGACCTTGTCGCCGGATCATTATAAAGG
>Ga0209541_10007580_pt1 | contig 18204 bp, 20 predicted proteins | sample RifCSPlowO2_01_FD_184027 | JGI IMG/M metagenome (GOLD analysis project Ga0209541, IMG submission 184027) | Groundwater microbial communities from Rifle, Colorado - Rifle CSP2_plank lowO2_0.1 (SPAdes) (version 2) | ecosystem: Environmental > Aquatic > Deep subsurface > Groundwater | place... | reverse complement strand
AATGATCTTGAACACTGCGGATTGAATGGTAAAACACCAAACGAATTTCTTTCAAATTATCAACTAATCAACCCGCCAAATGTGCCTGCCTAAAACAATAATAATTGACACCATGCTATTATATATCAAGGGAAGGGGGTGATTATATTATGAAGATGTATCATACGATCGCCTTTACCCTGCTGGTTATAGGGGGTTTGAATTGGCTGCTTATTGGGCTGTTCAGCTGGGGAATAGGCAATTTAGTTGGCGATCTGATTAGTCGTATCATTTATATCCTGGTCGGGCTTGCGGCTATCTATGAAGTGGCCACCCACAAACAGAATTGCAGGCAATGCGGCGTTAATACCAGCCCATCTACTGGTGGTGGAACAATGGTTTAGTTCAGTATTGTAATAAAACCAGGCACCCCATTTTCGGGTGTCTAGTTTTTGTTTATCTCGTACTTTAGGATTAGGTAATTAAGGCTAAGAAGTTTAAGTGCCAAGATTATAGAGTATTAAGTAGGCGCAAATCTAAAATGCGCTACGTCTCCGTCTTGCATAATATATTCTTTTCCTTCAAGGCGCAGCCATCCTTTTTCTTTTGACGGGATTTCGCCGCCCGCTTCCACGAGTTTTTTCCAAGGAATAATTTCCGCACGGATAAATCCTTTTTCAAAATCAGTATGAATGACACCGGCCGCTTCCGGCGCCCGTGTGCCACGCCGAATGGTCCAGGCGCGAGTTTCTTTGGGGCCTGACGTAAAAAAGGTTATTAAGTTTAAAAGTTCGTAGCTTTTTTTAATCAGGCGATCAAGGCCGGATGATTGCAGACCAAGCTCCTGTAAATAAGAAGCCGCCTCTGTTGGCTCAAGATCGGCAAGTTCCGCCTCAATTTTGGCAGAAATTGTCAGTTCCCCATCTGCGGTGCTTTTAATTTGATTCTCGGCGATGTTCCGCACGACCAGTACTGGTTTTGCGGTAAGCAAGCTTAATGATTTAAGTTCTTTTTTTTCTTCTGGCGACAGTTCAAGATCGCGCACGGCTCGTCCTTCATCAATGGCATTTTTTATTTTTTCCAACAGCGCCGTCTCAGCGGCCGCCGTTTTGTCGCCGCTTTTAACTTTACCCGAAGCGCGCTCCAACCGGCGAGTGATAGTTTCCAAATCAGCCATAGCGAGTTCAAGATGAATAATATCTCGATCGCGCTTGGGATCAGGCGCTCCTTCAACGTGAATCACGTTCTCGTCAATAAAATCACGCACCACCTCAACTATAGCATCAACCTCTCGGATATGAGAGAGGAATTGATTACCTAAACCCTCACCCTGGTGAGCATTTTTAACAAGGCCGGCAATGTCCAGAAATTCAATGGTCGCCGGAATTATTTTTTCAGATTTTGAAACGGCTGCGAGTTTGTCTAAACGTTCATCGGGCACAGCGACAACTCCAACATTCGGCTCAATCGTGGCGAATGGGTAATTCTCTATGATAACTTGCTTTTTGGTCAAGGCCTTAAACAGTGTTGATTTGCCAACATTTGGGAGGCCGACAATACCGATTTTCATAAAGTATGATTAACAAGCTGTAATGCGCACACTGTAGCAGCGTTTTATTGCCTAGGCAAGGCAACTCATTTATACTGGGGTGATACTTATGCGCTATACTTCGTCATTACTTCATTCTCGCACTTTCGTCATTTTGGATACCGAGACAACAGGCCTCTATCCTGAAGGGGGCGATGAGGTGGTGGAACTCGCGGCCGAGAAACTTGTGCGAGGTGAAGTCGTTGAAACTTTCCACGCGTTTTTGCGCCCAACTCGTCCCGTGCCCCCAGACGCTGTGGCCATTCATGGATTGGCAGACGATTACTTGCGGCAGCATGGACAGGATCATAATGAGGTATTCCCGCGCTTTGCCACATTTATTGCCGGGACTGTGCTCGTTGGCCATAACATCCGCCGTTTTGATATGCCATTTATAGCAGCCCATTTTCAGGCGCTAGATTTAAGAATGCCAGACAATGAGCTCTGCGACACGCTTGAGCTCGCTCGCGAATATCTTACTCTTCCAAATTACAAACTTGGCACAGTGGCCGCTCATTTCAACATTCCCACGGCGGGCGCTCACCGTGCCGCGGCGGATGTTTCTATTACGAGACAAGTACTCTTGCGATTTCTGGAGCTGTCAGCTCGGCCCATTGACACCCGAGTCTAGTTCTCGTAGGGTTATAATTGACAGCGAATGTTCGTTCTCTGAAATCTTGAAACCCAACAACGAAACGAGAGGAGGGATGCCGTATGGCACGGAGTCATAGTATAGCGTCGGGCGTGGATGCTGCCACTCGGCATCACGACTCGGCATTCTCTGTAGATGTGCACGCCGCGGAGGCTTGGCGTGCTCACTTTTTGAGGAAGAGGCCTCGTCCTGAAGAAGGGTTGATGTTGGCAGTTCTTGAAGATGCCTTGGGCTGTTTCTATAAGTACGCTTTTTCACGAGACGAAGATGACTGTCGCCTCTTTGAGGAAGCGCGCCAGTGGATAGAGAGCGGGGAGAGAGAGTGGTCGTTCTCTTTTGAAAACATCTGTGACCATTTTGATCTCAACCCCCAGTACCTAAGAATGGGGTTGGAGCGGTGGTATAAGAAAAAAGAGGAACATGCGAGGCATTCCGGCGAGAAAGCCCTGTTTGGCAAGACAAGCGAAGAGGAAGGAGGGCAGGACGATGTCGTTGTTTAGGCAACCGGTTGAGACGGGGGAGATTGATTATCAGATGTATGCCGATGCCGAGGCATACATCAGAGGGTTAAGAAAAGGCAGCCTGGAAGATATCGCTGGGCATTTGATGGTCAACGAAGAGAAAGCACAGCTTGTGGTTGCAGAGCTAAAGCGGAAAGGCGTCATTGTCCTTCGGGGCGATGGGCAGTGGCGGGTCAGACGTCAAGCCACAATCACGCGACTTCCAACTGTTCGTGCGTCACCAAAGCCAGAGCTGCCGTCAGCTATGGGGGTGGCGTTGCGCGCAGATATGGCCAAAGCAGAAACAAGCGTCACTGGTGGAATGCCTACGCAGACAACAAAAGGAGGAGGAGAGATGTCAGGGGATGTGAGAATGGATGATTTGATCAAACGAGCGGATGGCGGCAACCAGTCGCCCATTAACTCGACAAAACGAAAGAGCAAACCATCTCGGCCGCGAGACGACAAGAAGCCGGTCGAGTGCCCACGCTGCAAGAATCTGAGGGTACTCGATAATCGCGGTCTCTGTCCGTCGTGTGGGATCGCGTACTATACCAAGGGCGGGACCAAAAAAGGCTGGACGCTGGAAGAGTTCATACGGCAGTGCCCGCCCCGGTCTCAGAAGAAAGTCAAACCGCTGGCGTCGGCAGGCGGTAACTCCAAAGGGCGGCAAGTATCAGCTCGCCCTGCGACCGCGTCCGTCAAACCTCTGCGAGCGTTAGGCAACATCAGCAATCTTCAGACATTGCTCGCTTTGTTTGGGCGGCGTAGCAATTTGGCCGAAACTTTGGCTTGGGCGATTGCCAAGCTCAAGGAGAGCGATGACGGTGGCCGTCAACGGGTGAGACAGCTTGAGACCGAGAAGAAGGTTCTTCTTCGCAAGAATCGCAAGCTCACGCAACGGTTGGCTCGCATCGCCAAGACTGCTCACCCGTGACAGTGGTCTACGAGTAGGGGGATTCTCATGAATACGAATAAGCAAATATGTGAGCCGGCGGGCAACGCCCCCAATGCTATTCTCACGTTTGACAGTCTCCCCAAAGGGCTACGGGAGCTGTTGGGTAACCAAGCGGTTTTGCCATCCCAGTATTGGGCCTCAAACGCGCAGGCTCAGTCTCCAGAGTGTTGCTTAATGCTGGCGGTCCTTTAGGACGCGATTCGTTGCTACCAAAGGTACGATGGAGGCCGGCGTGGTAGACAAGTATTTAAGGAGGCGCAAGAGTGGATAGAGAACGGCGACAAGCGAGGGCTGTTCTCTTTTGATAACATCTGCGAAGTGCTGGGTGTGGTGCCGCAATGCGTCAGGCAAGCACTTTTGCGTTGGAGGTGTGAGGCTCTGGAGCGTCGTAGTGTTAATGCCGCTCCACTACGCACGATTAAGCGGCGCGACTGCATTTGAGGGGATTGCAGTTGCTGTACGTTCAAGGCGACCGGGGTCCGTTTGTTTACGGCTCCCCCGGTCGCTTTTTTTGTATTCCGGCGGTTGACACTTCGGCGACAAGCCCTAATGCTTGTCATTGGGGATTCATCCTTCGACGGGCTCAGGATGACCTTGAGCGAAGCCGAAAGGTCAGAGCCGCAAGCCCGAAGGGCTTGTCTCTCAGTGTCAACCTCTTCGAGCCTGAGCGGCCTCAGAGCCGAAGGCCTGAGCAAGCCCCGACCATTCGGCCTTGGGCTCATGGCCGAATGGTGCTTGCCATCGGGGTTACCGAATGGGTTGACAGGAATAAGACTAGAAGCTAGGGTATGGCTATGATTGATAGTTCGCAGTATGGCACTGCGAAGAGGATCAGAGAGATCTTTAATTTGGAGGGATGATGGCACGAAGAGTATATGATAGATGGGTGGAATTGGAACCTGAAGATGTCGTTAAACTCCACGAAGTGCCGCTGGAGCAATCATGGGCACGCCAGCAGCTCACTGGAATGCGGCTTTTACAGCTCACCATTCTTGAAGATGCCATCAGAGTCTTCTTGAAGGGTCCTGGCAAATCGCAAAAAAACCAGGCTGAATTTAGGGAGGCAGACTGGTATGTGAGATGTGATAGGTATCAAAACTACGTTTTTAGCCTCCACTCTATCTGTACCAGCTTCTGTATTAACCCAGAGGCATTGAGGGAACGCCTGATTGCTAAGGCCAATCGACAGCAGACAGGAGCTTGGCGGGTTCGTACCCGCCCTAATGTCCGTCGCACTGGGCGCATCAGGCCCAAACGTCGTGGCGGATAGGCCACAAACTTAGGCTGGCGGTAATCGGGAACGTTGCGTCGCGCGGCGTTCCCGTTTTTTTATATTTTCGTCACAGACCACCACGCATAACACTAGTCAGGACGATAACTTGTTCATCCAGAGGACGAGTGACATTTTTGCTGATGTGCTACAATACTTTTCATGAATGCTTTATTAAAAGCAAAAATTCATCTTGAAGAATCTTTCGGTCATGTTGAATATCGTGCCGGCCAAGAAGAAGCCATTGCCGCTATCTTAGACGGTCGCGACGCCCTTATTGTGATGCCGACCGGCGCCGGCAAGTCTTTGTGTTATCAGTTGCCGGCCTTGTGTTTGCCCGGCGTGACTATTGTTGTCTCGCCCCTGATCGCCTTAATGAAAGATCAGGTGGATGATCTGAATGGACGTGGTTTACCGGCCGCTTTTATAAATAGCACGATGAGTTCCTCGTCCATTACTGAACGCTTGAGGGAGATTGCTCTCGGTCATTATAAATTGCTCTACATTGCGCCAGAGCGTTTTTATGATAAGCGTTTCGTGGAGGCGCTCAAAGACGTGGAAGTGAGTTTATTTGCCGTTGACGAAGCACATTGCATTTCAGAATGGGGGCATGACTTTAGGCCCAGCTACTTAACCTTAAAGTCAGCGGCCGCTGTCTTGGGCTCGCCTCGCGGAGTCCCGCAGAGCGGGACGAAGTGGGGTCGACCGTCTATTGTCGCTTTAACAGCCACGGCCACTCCCGATGTTAGAGATGATATTATTTCGGCCCTTGGGTTGAATAATCCTTATGTCTTAGTAACCGGTTTTGACCGTCCCAACTTGCGTTATGGAGTTTTCCGAATTGATCTTGGAGAAAAAATTGCGCGCGCCTTGGATCTTATCAATGAAATTAAAGGCCCCGCCATAATTTATGCGGGCACGCGCGACACAGTTGATCAATTATTGGACGTTTTAAACATGAACGACATAAAAGCGGTTGGTTATCATGCTGGCATGGATAAGCGTCAGCGCGACGAGAATCAGCAAAGTTTTATGAATAATCAAGTGCTGGTAATGGTTGCCACCAACGCTTTTGGTCTGGGGATAGATAAGGCCAATGTGCGCCTGCTTATTCATTATGACTTGCCGGGCACGCTTGAAGCATATTATCAAGAGGCTGGGCGGGCCGGGCGCGATGGCGCTGAGAGTTACGTCGTTCTTTTTTATCATCCGTCCGATCGTTATTTACGCGAGTTTTTTCTTGAAGGAGAAAACCCATCACCAGAGCTCATTCGGGCTATTTGGCACTATTTCACTTATCAGGTGGGCGAGCCCATCTATACAACTTACGCGGAAATCCTTGAAGGGGCGGGCGTGCGAGCGCCAGAACTCGCCATTGGCACGGCCCTGAACATTTTGGAGAGGGGCGGTTATCTGCGGCGCCCGCACGCCGGCGCGACCAACGCCTTTGTGCGTCTCGTTGGTTCAGTTGGCGCCACCGAAGCCGCCTTAAATCCCCGGGCCAAAATTCAAAATCAGGTCTGGCAGGCCTTAAAGTCGCGCTATGGTTCAGAGCTGGAAGCTGGTCTTTATTTTAATATTGAAGAAATAGTGCGCGAGGCCAGCATCAGTCGAGAGGGATTGAGCCGATCGCTCAGAGCCATGAGCGAAAAAGGCCTATGCATTTACGAGCCGCCGTTTCGCGGGCAGGAAATTTATCTTTTAAAACAAGTCAATGCTGACGAATTAAATCTTGATTGGTCGGCTTTATCCTTGAAGCGTGAGCGCGAGTACAATAAACTCAATCTCATGGAGGCGTATACTTATACCTTGGGTTGCCGTCGCGGTTTTATTTTAAAATATTTTGGCGACAACTCGGCCAGTGATAATTGTGGCGCTTGTGATAATTGTCTCTAAATGCTATTCTAATATTCTTAAGAATTTGAGAATAAATTAACGATTTTATGGAAAAAATTATCAAGCTGGAAAAAATAATGAAAGGTGCGGCTAATAAATGGCGCATTGCTGTCTTGGAGCTTTTGGATAAAAGACCAGGGCTTCCGCTTTATGGAATATCTGAGATTTTGCACATGAATATGAAGACCGCTTCCGAGCACGTGCGTCGTTTGTCACTGGCTGGGTTGGTGACCAAGCGATATAGGGGTAGCAGTGTTAGACATGGGTTGACCGGCCTCGGGAAAACTATTCTCAAATTCTTAAGAATATTGGATAAGAGTTAAGATGGTATTTATTTATACAACATGCCCGGATGTTAAGTCGGCGAAAAGAATTGGCGAGAGTTTGCTAAAAAAACGGCTGGCCGCTTGTTGTAATTACTGGTCGATTCAGTCAAGTTATCGGTGGAAGGATAAGATTCAACACGATCGCGAAGCGGCCTTGTTGATTAAGACCATAAAGAAACACATTGATCGTGCCAAGCGCTTGATTGAAGAGCGGCATCCTTACAAGGCGCCGTGTATCGCGGTTTTGTCGGCCAAACAGTTCAATGCTAAATACAAAAAGTGGTTGACCAGCGAGTGCAGATGATTACAATTGACGGACGGGCGATTGCCCGCAAAATTGAGCAGTTAATTATTGAAGAAACAAAAAAGCGGCAAATGTCGCTGTCGCTGGCCAGTCTTTTTATTGGCGAGGCGGCCGATTCGGTGCTATACACCAAAAGAAAAGCTGAAGCGGCCGAGCGTTTGGGTATTAATTTTACAGTTGAACGCTTGCTCCAAGACGCGCCCTTGAAAGCGGTGGAAAATAAGATCTATGAGCTAAATGAACGAGCTGCGTTAGATGGCTACATTGTTCAGCTTCCTTTGCCGCCGAATTTGCGTCCGCATACTGATCGGCTGATTAATTTAATTGACCCCAAGCGCGACGTTGACGGTCTTACTGAATTCAATCGTTCGCGACTTTTCAATCATGAGCAGGGTGCATTTTTGCCAACGCCCGTTGGCGCGGTTATGACCATTTTGGCGTCATTGTATCCAGAGACGCGCCGGGAAGAGCAGTTGCAATTTAAAACCGGTAAACTTCCAAGACTTGTGCCAGTAGCACTCCATGGAGAGCAGGCAGTTATCATTTCTGACGGTGATGTTTTTGGCCCAACCTTAAAGTTTGTGCTTGAAGACGGTGGAATGCGAGCAAATGTTCAGCGAAGCGATAGAGTTTCTCTAGATGAAACATTGCGGCAGAGTCAATTAGTTGTAACCGCCGTAGGTAAGCCCGGATTTCTGAAAGGTGATATGGTTGCCAAAGAGGCGACTGTGATTGACGTTGGCACAACGCTCGTTCAAGGCAAAACCGTTGGCGATGTAGATTGGGAAAGTATCAGCACAAAAGCACGATCCGCAACGCCCGTTCCCGGCGGCGTCGGGCCAGTGACCGTGGCCATGCTCTACGCCAACCTCTTGAATTTAAAACTCCACCCCTTGAAATGAAGCAGAGCCGACCCGCGGTGCTTGGGTCGGCTCTTTGCGCTCACTCGAAGCGATGTGTGTCCCCGCCACCATCGCCGCCACCATTTGAAGACCGCCTGGCTTATCGGTAAATCTTCGGCGGCAAGAGCCACGGCATCGCAAACGGATTCAGCGACGACCCATCAAACGTGTCGTCATGGAGATCGAAAATCGCCACGATGCGCTGGAGTGTCTCGGTCCCCTGCTCATCGAGCGCTGGGTCGAGGCCAAACATCTGTCGGTGAAGAATGGCGCGGGCAGTTTCCACCACGTGGTCGAGAAGTCCGCGCAGCGGCGCATGACCGCTTCGAACAATGGCGTGTGCGACACCCATCAAACCGTGAAGCCGGCTCCAGACCTCTTCGTCGTTTGTGCCCACCGCTGCGATGGAGCGGTGGGCGATTTCAATGAAGACGCGATCCTGTTGTTGGCTCATTGTCAATTCCTCCTCCGGCCATCTTACTAACAATGTTTGCCTCTCGTCAATAGTTCAGAATTCAGGATAGAGCGGGTGCGTTTGGGTAAGGGCGTGGACCGTTCGACGTACTCGTTTCTTATTGGTCTCGTCGTTTGGATTTTTTATAATTTCGGCGATTGTTTTGCCGATAACTCGCATATTGTCTTCGGTAAAGCCGCGGGTGGTAAGAGCGGGAGTGCCGAGGCGTATGCCGGAGGGGTCAAGCGGTTTTCTAAGGTCAAAGGGAATCATGTTTTTATTGACGGTGATGCCGACTTCGTCCAGAAGTTTTTCCGCTTCAGCGCCAGAGAGGCCGGCGTCAGTAAGGTCAATTAAAATTAGATGATTGTCAGTGCCGCCGGTAACCAGCTCCAAACCATTTTGCGCTAAAGATTCGGCCAAGGCCTTGGCGTTAGCCACAATTTGCCGGCCATAAACCTTGAATTCATCGGTCATTGCTTCTTTCAGGGACACAGCGATGGCCGCGGTTTGGTGATTATGCGGCCCGCCTTGAAGGCCCGGAATAATAGCCGCGTCAATGAGTTCTGCTAAGTTGCGTTTGCTTGTCGTATGATAAAGATCGTGCAGGCGGTCCTCAACTTTTGGCAATAAAATCATGGCGCCTCTTGGCCCGCGCAAGGTTTTATGCGTGGTCGTTGTGATAACGTCGGCATAAGGCACCGGTGATTGGTGAGCGTCAGCAATAACTAGGCCGGCGATATGAGAAATGTCAGCCAAAAGATAAGCGCTTACTTCAAGAGCTATTTTTTGAAATTCAGAAAAATCAATTTTTCGGGGGTAAGCAGTCGCGCCGCAGACAATAAGTTTCGGTTTTTCTTTTTTGGCAATTTCTTTTATGACGTCGTAATTTAAAAGTTTTGTTTCTCGGTCAACGCCGTAAGAAACAGAGTGATAATATTTCCCTGAAAAATTAAGTTTGTAGCCGTGCGTCAAGTGCCCGCCCTGGGCAAGCTCCATACCAAGCACGGTGTCGCCCGGATTCAGCAGGGCAAAATATACAGCTTGATTTGCTGGACTGCCGGAATACGGTTGAACATTGGCATGCGCGACCCCAAAAAGTTCTTTAGCGCGGGTGCGGCAAGTTTCTTCAACTTGGTCTATAATTTGATTGCCGCCATAGTAGCGCTTGCCCGGATAGCCTTCGGAGTACTTATTAGTGAGCACCGAGCCCATAGCTTCCATGACCGCGAGCGAAGTAAAATTTTCCGACGGTATCATCTCCAAGCCATTTTGCTGGCGTTTTAGCTCGGCCCCGATTAGTTCGGCAATCGCTGGGTCGGTGTGTGCAAGATGTGACATAATGATTATAATGTTATGTTTTAAATTGGTTGATGTCAAAGTCAAGCCCTCATTTGCCACTAGCCCCAAAGTGGTGGTAATGTACTAAGTACAATTATTAACAAATCTTGCCTTATTATGGCCTTATCTGAAGCAACTATTGGACAAATATACTATGTGGTATTGCCGCTCTTAATAAGAGCTGGGCAAATTTTGGCGGCCCGGCAAAAGGAACTCCTTGGACTTGCCCCTAAAGCACGCCATGAACGCGGCCAAGTAATAGAAGAAGAAATCAGGTCTTTTTTGGGTACAACTTTAGTACAACTTTTTCCCAAACATTCTGTCTATGATTCAGAGAAACCAGCTATCGGAGAGGCAGCATTGTGGCAGTGGATAGTTACTCCTATAGATGGTGGCAGGTATTATTTCCGAGGGTTGCCCCTCTATACCATCGCCTTGGCCCTGAAGCATGAAGGTGAAGTTGTGTTGGGATTAATTGTTGAGCCGTCTACACAGATTGTATTTCATGCCCTGAAGGGTGAAGGAGCGTTTATGGGGGACAGGCCATTGAAAGTTTCTGATGAGAAAGACTTGGCAAATGCTTGTATATATCTGGAGTCAATGAGTGCAATGCGTCAAGCGAGCGAAATAAGTATCAGGCAGCGGTTTGTTAAAGAAGGATGCCGCATTCATGATTTCGGCGTGAGCACCCTCGGACTTTGCTATCTCGCTGCCGGAGTTTTTGACGCTTTCATTGGTTTTAAGGGGGTGGGATCGTTGCCGAGATTGGCCGCTGCTTTATTAATCGCCAAGGAGGCGGGAGCGTTGGTGAGTGATGGTGAAGGAAAAGCTCTAAGAATAAAAAGCGAGTCAAATATTATTGCCGTTATTACTCAGGGCACCAAGAAACAGTGTTTGGAGATTCTGCAGAAACGTTGAATAGCCCCCACTACTAGTTGGGCACATTTTTAAGCACAGTGATTGCTTCACTCTTAAAGATAATAAATAACACAATACTAAAACAATGAACCACACAAAACTCGCAGGCGTTTTAGTGTCCAACTAGTGTGGGGGTATGATCGGTATCTTTGATTCCGGAGCTGGGGGGTTAACTACCCTAAAAGCGATCCGTGAGTTGTTGCCAAAGTATGATTTAGTATATTTTGGTGATACGGCGCGGTTCCCTTATGGCTCCCAGTCGCCGGAGCGATTGCGCCAGTACGCCGAAGAAGACGCCGATTTTTTGCTCTCTCGCGGGGCGCGCTTGATTGTTATTGCCTGCAACAGCGTTTCGGCTGTGGCCGCTGATCATTTGTGCGAGCGTCTCAAGGTACCGGTTTTTGATGTTGTTCAGCCAGCCGTGGAAGCGGCCCAGCGAATAACGCGTGGCCGCATCGGCGTTATTGGCACAAGGGCCACAGTGGGGAGCGGCGTGTATGAACGCTTGCTTCAGGCGGTGGATAAAAATATATTGGTTATATCGCGGGCAACGCCTATGCTTGTGCCCCTGGTGGAGGAGCGATGGTGGAAATATCCGGAAAGCATGCGCATTATTCGTCGTTCCTTAAAACCCTTGAAAGACGCGCATGTGGACACGCTTATTTTGGCCTGCACGCACTATCCTTTTTTGCAAGCACTCATCGCGAGGGTGATGGGAAAAACAGTTAAGATAGTTAACCCGGCCGAATCCACGGCCGCCTCCGTTAAAAATTTTTTGGAGCAAAATCCGGCTATTGACGCGGGTTTATCCAAAAATAGCCGTTCGTTGTTTTATGTCAGCAGTGACCCAAGGCATTTTCAGGAGACCGCCAAGTGGTGGTTGGGAGAGAGGGTGGAGGCCAGCGAAGCCGTAAACCCCGTTAGAGAATTCGCGTGAGGTATTGGACCCCGCACTCGTATTGAGCCAGACCATGCGGCAAGACGCGAGGCATTCTCTAACGGGGTAAAGCGATAAGCCATAATCGCTACGCTAGCCATAAGCTATAAGCTGTAAGTAATGTCAATGAATTATCAGGGCAAAAAAGTTGCGATTTTGGGTTTTGGCCAGGAAGGCCAAGCCATGGCCGAGTATTTATTGCAAGAAGGGACGCACATTACCATTCTTGACGAGCGCGAGCCGGCGGCATTGGGCGAGGCGTACGAATCATGGCAAGGGCGCGATATACATTGGCGGCTTGGGCCATCTTACCTAAAAAACCTTACGCAATTTTCATCTATTTTCAGAAGTCCGGGCGTTCCTTTGAGTTTGCCGGCGCTCCTTGCCGCGCGTAGGGCGGGTGTGGAAATTACTAGCCAAACAAAAATCTTTTTTGAACTGTGCCCGGCTCCCATTATCGGCGTAACGGGAACCAAGGGTAAGGGCACAACCTCCACGCTGATTGCCAAAATACTCACGGCGGCCAAAAAGAAAGTTTTTTTAGTCGGCAATATCGGCGTACCGGCCATTTCCGTTTTGCCTAAATTAACGCCTCGACACTGGGTGGCATATGAGCTTTCCAGTTTTCAATTACAGGATTTAAACAAGTCACCGCACATTGCGGCGGTGCTTGGACTTACGATTGATCATCAAGACTACCATAAGAGTCCGGAAGAATATTTTGCGGCAAAATCAAATATTTTAAAATTTCAGAAGCCAAATGATGCGGTCATCTTTAGCATTGATTATCCGGAAACAAAACGTTTGATGGTTGAAGCCAAAGGTAAAATTTATGAAACTAGCCGAGATGTTCCAGTAGCGGATGGTGCGTACGTTGCTGGTGATGTGATATTTCGTCGGATGAATAATCGCACGGAGCACGTTTTGTTTCGCCACGAGGTTGGCCTCAAGGGCAAACACAACCTGGAAAATATTACTGCCGCTATTGTGGCCGCCACCTTGGCCGGCGCGTCTATGAACGCCATCCGCCAAGTTTTGAAAAGTTTTACTGGTCTCCCACACCGTCTAGAATTTGTCGGTGAATATGGGGGGGTATCTTATTGGAATAATTCATATGGCACGACACCCGAAACCACCATTGCCGCCATTCGCTCATTTGACGAGCCGATTATTTTAATGCTGGGCGGATCAGAGAAAAAATTATCTTATGATCATTTGGCCGAATGTATTTTGGAGAATTCTGTTAAGACCATTGTGGCTATCGGACTCAGTGCCGATAAAATGTATGCTGCCATTCGGCGCTTGGCCAAGGCGCGTAATTTTAAAGCGCCCTCGTGCGTCAGTGGCGGTGAAATAATGAGCGAGATGGTAAAAACTGCGCGTAAGTTCGCGAAATCCGGAGATGTGGTGCTGCTCTCGCCAGCCGCCGCCAGCTTTGATCGCTTCAAAAACGCGGGCGATCGCGGTGACCAGTTTCGGGCGGTCGTTCAACAACTTGGGGCGCACTCTTCATCTTAATGCGATTGGCGTGGTATAATGTTGATAATCTCCAATCTCTAATCTCTAAACCCCGTTAGAAATTAAACCACAATATATCATATCTCATATGTACTTTATGCAAAACAACCTTATTCCCCTCATGGTAAACATTGATTATATTTCTAACGGGGTAAACAATGACTAAGCTCGAAATTCTGTCCCTACGGGACATCTCCCGCAGGGAGACAATGCTCCAAACCGTTGATATTTGTGATTTAGATATTAGAGCTTGTTTAGAAATTAAAGATTAGAAATTAGAGATTCTATGTATCTTATTGCCAGCCTCGGCAATCCTTCTCCAGAATACGATGGCACGCGTCATAATCTCGGTCGCGTGGCGGTAGAGCGCTGGCTTTCCCAACACGACACTCAACCGATAAACGTTCAGGGATTTTCCGGCCGGGCCTTTCACGTAGCTCCGACAAAACTACAAGCTACAAGCTACAAGCTACAAGCTATTATCGTTACACCCGACCTTGGCACATATATGAATGAATCAGGCCCTGCCATTGCTGTGGTTATAAGTTTTTATAGAATTCCAGCAGAAAATCTTATTCTAGTACATGATGATACTGATTTGCCGCTCGGCACAATCCGCATTAGCAAAGACTCCTCCGCGGCCGGCCATCATGGCGTAGAATCAATTATCAACACGCTCGGCACAAAGAGTTTTGTGCGCCTACGTCTCGGCATTGAATCGCGCGAGAATAAAGCGATACCATCAACCGAAAATTTTGTTTTGCAAAAATTTTCAAAAGCAGAAATCCCAATCATGGAAAAAATGCTTGACCGCGCCGTCTTAACCCTCAATATAATAATAACTGATGGCTCCAGCCAAATAATAACAGGGCATCATTATGCATAGCGGCACCCGCCCTCTTACGGCAGTTTTCTATGAATGTTTTCTATGAATTGACTTTTTTGTCATAATGTACTAATATAATAAAGTCAATACAATATAGGGTTGGAATGGCTGTATTTTGAGGGCCGACGAAAGTAAGGTGGATCAGATTTCTAATTTTGTAATTTCTACGAAATAAATCCCGCACCTTCATCCCGCCACGGCGGGAGTATTAAACCACTCAAGAATAAGGATTTATAGTTTCCGTTTATCCTTGCGGCACGACCCCGCCACGGCGGGGGTACTCTGGAAGGTACGGGATAAAGTAATTGTAATTTAATTTATTAAAAAATCATAATAAAATTCACGCGGCGTGCTGAAACAAGTCGTGTGAGACTATTCATCCGCCTCGGGTGGAAGGTATCCTGCATGGTGCGGGATTCATTTTCAAGACTAAATTTTTGCCTACTAATATAGTAATAATAAACTGAACTTACATCTTTTTACAAAAGATTTATCCTTTGTAAAAGGAATGTTTTTCAACTAATACTTAATCAATTAATAATCATTGCCGTCTGCGGCAGATAATAATATCGCCGTACGACGCGGTACAACTAAATGACACTACATATCACACGATACCGAACGCGACAGAGACGGGAGCAAGCTGGGCACGAAGAAAGAGAAGGCAAGAACAGGCCAACATCAACAACTATAAATCGTTCACCAAGACACCATGCGCCGCGTGGCGCCCGCCGCGGCGAAAGGCACGCGCCAGAGCCAACCACGCAGCCATCGGCCCGCAATACTCTGCGGATTATTCCCATCGGCGGATTGGAAGAGATTGGCCGCAACTGCACGATTTATGAATACAATGATGATATTATCATTGTTGATTTGGGTTTGCAGTTCCCAGATGAAGACATGCCCGGGGTTGATTATATCATTCCAAACCTGTCTTATCTTAGGGGCAAAGAAAAAAGAATTCGCGGCGTCTTCATCACTCACGGACACTATGACCATATTGGCGCTATCCCCCATTTAATGCCTAAACTTGGGAACCCTCCGCTTTATGCCGCACCCCTGACCGCCGGCATTATTATGAAACGGCAAGAGGAATATCCGCGCGCGCCCAAACTGCACATTGTGCGCATTGATTCAACGAGAAAAGTGCCGGTAGGCAAGCATTTTGTAGTTGAGCCATTCCACGTGAACCACAACATTTCTGACGCTTTTGGCTTGGCTATCCACACACCCATCGGCACGATCATCCATACCGGCGACTTTAAGTTTGACTACACACCGGTCAATGACCGACCAGCAGATATCGGCCGCATTGCCGAACTTGGTAATCGTGGCGCTCTAGTGTTGCTCTCTGACAGCACTAATGCGCACAGCCCGGGCTATCAAATTTCCGAACAGCAAGTGGGCGAAGGGCTGGAGCAAATAATTACTAAGGCCGAAGGTCGCATCATTATTGGCACTTTTTCCTCGCTTTTGACGCGCCACCAGCAGATCTTAGACATTGCTCATAAGCTTGGCCGGCGAGTGTTATTGGTTGGCCGCAGTTTACAATCAAACGTGGAGATTGCCCATCAGCTTGGATACTTAAAATTCAAAAAGGGAGTGATCATGGAAGAGGAAGACTTTAAGCGTCTGTCGGATAATAAAATCATTGTTATTTGCACCGGCGCGCAAGGCGAAAAAAACGCCGCTCTTATGCGCATTGCCAATGACAATGACCGGTTGGTTAGCATAAAAAGGGGGGATACGATTATCTTTTCTTCTTCCGTCATTCCGGGCAATGAACGCACTGTTGCCTACCTGCACGATGCGCTCACGCGTCGCGGCGCAAAGGTTGTTAACTATCAGATGATGGACGTGCACGCCGGCGGGCACGCCAAACAGGAAGACCTAAAATTATTGCTTCGCTTGATTAGGCCAAAATATTTTATTCCCATACATGGCCAGCATTTTCAGTTACGTCAGCATGCCGATCTCGCGGCCGAAGCTGGTGTTGAGCAAAAAAATATTTTTGTGGCGGACAACGGGCAAATTATTGAATTTGTAAAAGACAGCGGCAAGCTCACAGATAAGAAGGTGTCAAGTGATTATGTGTTCGTGGACGGACTGGGGGTTGGCGATGTTTCGCATATTATTTTGCGCGAACGGCAAGCCATGGCCCAAGAGGGTATGTTTGTGATTATTGCCACTGTTGACGAAAAACATGGACATTTAATCGGCAATCCTGACATTATTTCGCGTGGATTCATCTATATGCAAGACAATCAGGAACTGTTGAGCAGAGTGCGCGCTAAGGTCAAAACTATTTTTAAAGAAAGCGACCGCAACCAGCCGGCTTTTGACGCCTATATCAAAGACAAAATCAGAAACGATGTCGGGCAGTTTCTGTTCTCGCAAACCCGCCGCCGCCCGATGGTTTTGCCGGTGTTGATTGAGGTGTAGAGCGAGGAATTAGAAATTAGCGTGTAGCTGATTAGGTATTAATTGATTGGCTTATTAGAAAAATAAAATTCTTCTAATCCTTCCCTATTACCTTCTTAACTATCTCCCTTAGCTCTTCTTCGCTATAAAAGTGAACAGTGAGAGAGCCGGTGCCTTTGCGGTGATTAATTTCGACTTTAGTGCTAAGAGCCCGCTCCAGAATCTGCCGGTATTCGGATATTGTATCATTAGATGAAGCGGCGGATGAATGCTCAGTATGCTTTTTAGTCTGAATTTTTTTAGCCGCTCGTTCGGTTTCGCGCACCGAGGCATTGGTCTGCACCACTCGCTCAAAAAATCGCATTTGTAAATCTCGGCTGTCTAATCCGGCGATAATTTTGGCGTGGCCTTCGGCGAGCCGCCCTTCGCCAATCGCTTTCTGGATCATTTCAGGCAAAGAAAGGAGACGAAGAGAATTGGCCACAGCCGAACGACTCTTACCCATTTTTTTAGCTACTTCATCTTGAGTAAGGCCAAACCGTTTCATCAATTGTTCATAACCGCGCGCGCGCTCCAAGGGGTTTAAGTCTTGACGCTGGATATTTTCTACCAGAGCAAGCTCCAGCTGTTCTTCGTCACTGGCAGTGCGCACTATGACCGGCACATTTGATAAACCGGCTTGTTTGGCGGCACGCCAGCGCCGCTCACCGACAATCAAACGGAAACGGCTATTCGGCTGTTCCGCCACTACCAACGGCTGTAAAATGCCATGCTGACGGATGGAATTGGCCAAGTCCGTCAAATCCTCGGCACGAAATTCTTGGCGCGGCTGAAATGGATTAGGTTCAATACTTCCAATGGGAATTGTTTTTAAATCGGGCATGGATGGAATTATATCGCGCAAAAGAAGCTTTGACAATAAGCTTATTAGTTTGATAAATTGATTACGCCTATTAAATTAGGTATTCTGCCGGAGTGGTGAAATTGGAATATTTACCCCGCACAGATGGCGGGCGAGTGGTGAAATTGGGATACACGCACGACTCCCGCCCGCCTTGACTTCGCCACGGATAGGAACAACTTTAAACAATGATTTGATAGCGTGCTGGGATGGCGGAACTGGCAGACGCACTGGACTCAAAATCCAGCGGTAGCAATACCATGCGGGTTCGACTCCCGCTCCCAGCATTTAATCATTTAATCAACGAGTCAAGGCGAAGTCGGGCAGGCAAAATCGCGTGGGAGCAATCCCGTGTGGGTTCGAGTCCCACCATGCCCACCACAATCAAACTTTCAGGAATTTTGCCGATTGATTCGGCCGCGCAAAGCGCGGAAAGGTATGGAAACACTGGCT
>Ga0209541_10007579_pt1 | contig 18207 bp, 18 predicted proteins | sample RifCSPlowO2_01_FD_184027 | JGI IMG/M metagenome (GOLD analysis project Ga0209541, IMG submission 184027) | Groundwater microbial communities from Rifle, Colorado - Rifle CSP2_plank lowO2_0.1 (SPAdes) (version 2) | ecosystem: Environmental > Aquatic > Deep subsurface > Groundwater | place... | reverse complement strand
CCGCCATTGCCCCCGTTGCCGCCATTTTCTGCTTCTTTCGTGCCGTCTACTCCGTTGGCAGTTTTACCAACTCCGCCCTTGCCAGGATTGGAAACCGCATCGCCGCCCTTGCCGCCATTGCCGCCCGGCAAGGTTTCTGTTCCTTGACCACCCTTGCCGCCTGCTCCTGCAACAGCATTGCTATTACCGCCATCCCCGCCTGTGCATGGAAATTTATTACAAGCAGTATCTCCGCCCTTGCCGCCAGTAGCAGTGGCATTGCCACCAGGGCCGCCAGCGCAACCCGGGCCCGTGCCATTGCCGCCATTGCCAGATTCGGCCACGCCAGCGCCGCCCGCTCCGCCGACCATTTCAAAAATTGTCACATTGCTAAGTCCGTTGATCGTGCCAGTCACAGTCAAAACTTTTTTATTATCGCCGCCAGCGCCGCCCGTCCCCGTCGCGTCGCCGCCTTTTTTGCCAGCGCAACCATCCTCCCCTACTTTTCCATAGGCATTAGCCTCGCCACCCTGGCCACCTTTGCCCGGGTAGATATCGAAAGCGCCTTTGATATCGAAGCTATTCTCCGCCACCATCTTGAAGTTGCCACCAGACCCACCCTTACCGCCTTGAGCCGTGCCTGGATCGCAATTTCGATCAGTCGTCGCATCGCCACCCTTGCCGCCAGCGCCCAACCGCAGTGTAAAATTGTTCACCACGATACTGCCGGCTCGCACATTCAACCGCATGGCGTCCTCGCCGTTTTTGCCTTTCACGTTGCACCCGCCGCCATCATCAGCGCCGGCTCGCCCATCCGGACCGGATAATTCGAAATTCGAAATTTCCATCGGGTTATTGCCGAAGTTGAAATTTAAAATAATTTTATTAATACCTTTGGGCGGAGTCGGAACGCTCAGGCTCAAAGGCGGCGGCCCGCCAGTCCCGACCACCCATGTGCCGCCAATCCGAGTAATCGGTGGATCTGCCGCCTGTGCTTTATTGATAAACGGAATTGAAAAATTGCTACCTGCCTGACCGGTAGGCAGGCTTGTTACATGATCCATGTTCCATGATATATGACTCCCAGCACTAGCCTCTGGAAGCCCAGGAGTTCCTGCTGGAATCTGCTCGGTTGGAGTAAACGGCCCCATGTGCCATTTTTCGCCGCGATAAGTGCCGGCTTCTTCATAAATCTGATCCAGTTCGGCTTGAGTTGAAGCTACTTTCACGTCATTCGAAAGAATTTGGATATGAGAATTAGAATATATCACCGCATCGTCACTGCTCTCAAAACTGTTGGCTTGCACGACTATCCCTAACCCCAAATCCCCTTCTGGGAGATTCTCGTCTCTGTTGCATCCCAGCTTTCCGCTCAAAATCATGTGCGCCTTTACCGAAAAACTCAAAGCGCCATCAGCACAGACCAACTCCCCTCGAATAATTAAATCTTGTTCAAAAGTTAGTTTGGCGTCATTGCTAACCACGATCCGTGTCCCCTCCGGAATCGTGTATGATTCCGTGAAGGTCTGGTCAGTGGCGAAAGTCGTAGTTGGCACGCGAATCACAAACCAATAAATTAAAACTAATGCGACGATTCCGGCCGCGTAAAATACCCAATAACGCGACCTCGATGAACTCGGAGTATTATCCTCTGGCATATGATTATTTTTTAATGATTAATGATTTTTTAAAAACCGATATTAGAGACTGATCTACCGAACCACAACAATAAAATCAAAACAATTCCAGTAGTTATGCTAAGAGTATACCAGAAACTCCTTTTTGTATTTTTGTAATTTAAAAAAACTATAACGCCAGAGAAAAAAATAGAAATCATGAGAAACATTGATGATATTGAATTCAAATTATCATAATTCCAAGAGTTATGGTTTCTTTCTCCTATGTAACCGTTGAGAACCATCAAAATTATGGGTGATAATACTCCGAATATATACACTAAAGATAATTTTTGTTTCATGTATTTTTAATTAATTTCTATATTAATATTACCTCGGATTGTATTTATTTGCAAAAATTTGATCCCGTCTTGAATCTCCTTGAGTGATCCATTTGAAGTTAATATATAAACAATCGACTGCCCTTTTTTCTTATTATAATTTAAAAAGTGGCTATTCCGCCACTTTTGCTCTATCCAATTCCATTAAAAGCGACACTAAACCCAAAAAGGAAGAACGTGATAATGGTAAGTATGAACAGAAAAACAATTAACAACCAAAGAATCGGTTTTTTAAGTTTGAGATTAAGTTTAATTAATAGTATTGTAGTCAATAGTAAACCTAAAAACTGCAGGAAGAGTATAGAAGTTAAAATATTTCTATTATCAGGATGGTATAAAAAACTTGATCTTAATAACTGAGCATTGTTCGAGTTTTGAGCAAAACTATAGAATAAACTAACTATAGGACTCCATACTATTTCAGGAATAACAAATATTCCTAAAGAAACCCATAACCATATTTTTTGTTTCTTTGTCATAAGTTTAGATTAACTAAATTCATCATAACCTTTCGCAATCATGTGGTCAATTCACAATCAGAGTGCCTTGACTCGTTTTAACCTGCAGATAATAAATTCCAGGAACTTTGGTAGTGGTAATCCCGCTTTTAAGAAACTTAACAATAATTGAGGTGTTTTTAGTTGGATCATAACTCACAGTTTCGATCTGCTGTTTTTTGACAAACAAAGCTTGGGTAAATTTCTTAATAGTATTATTAGAGTTCAAACCTAGCTGAACCGGGAAAGTATTGGCTGGAAAAGTTATAGTTACACCACTATAAGCAATATTTATCAGAATTAAATTATATATATCCAAGAGTTTGCTCTTCCGAAACCGAAGCAGTATGGTATTACCTGCCTTGTCTGAACCCTGACATTGAGTAGATGTGCAATTGAGGATGATTTGTGAATCAATATTATCCACACTTGTAAATACAAAATCTTTCGTATCTTTATTGAAACTGACGCTAATTTCTGGTGCACTTTTATCTATGGTAAAAATTAGAGATTGCGGTTCTTCGTTGTTTCCTGCTCTATCAATAGAGTAATAATCAAGACTATACTCCCTTTCCGTTGAAAACCCTAACGGCGATTCATAATTTTGAAAGGTTTGTCCATGGTCCAGACTATATAAAGTTTTTAATATACCGGAGGTTTCGTCTTCTTGACCTTCAATAATCGGATCTTCAGCTGTAAAAGATATAGAAACATCAGAACGATAGAAGTTGTTCTGACCTTGAATCCCAGAAATACTAACTGATGTTACTGGGTTAATTAGGTCTTGACTTTCCTGTCCACTTAGAATGGCAGATGGTTCCAAAAACTCATCAACCGATCCGTCGCCATCCAAATCCAGTTGCATGATTAAATTATTATCATCCTGTAGATTAATAGATGCTTCTGAAGAATCGTTAATTTGAACGTCATTGAAAAAAGCTGTACTTGTCGCCTGGTTGTCTTCGATAATTGTAGAATAAAAATCAAAACTACCTTCGTCTGTTGCCACCAGCTTAATTGTGTAATTAAGGCCCTCTGGTAAAAACGCAAATTTATCTTCTCCTAATATATCATACTGTACGCCAGAAATATCTATATCTATATTCCCTGATTCATTTGGCCCAACATGATTTCCTTCTTGATCGTAAATATGCAGATCAACTGGGCTGTGCACAGAGACCTTTTTTCCGTTGAACTTACAATCATTAGAGTTTTGAGTAATTATGCCTCCTGTGCTAAATGTACTCCCCGTAATTAAATTTACTATTAATTGACGAGTTCCGTCTTGAGATAACATAGTCCCGTGCTCTCCTTTTTTAGCGTAAAAATTATTCACTCCAAACAGATTAGTAGCCGAAACCACAGGGACGGTCGCATCTCCTGGGCCATAATTTAACCAGTACCTTCCATTATTTCCTGCGATAACCTGAGAAATAGTTCCCTCCTGACACCCAACAATATTGTGGGTTAAAATACCGCTCGAACTAAAATTATAATTATCAAAAGGTTCACTATGAAAAATCTCCGATTGATCTATGAGATTTGAATTTAAACCTAAATCTTTTAGCGCTTGTTCCGTATCGTCGTAATTTAAAATTGAGTAACCAGTAATAAACGGACCAAATGTTTTTGCAATGCCTAAATAGTCTTGTCCATGACTAAAATACTCTAAGCTAGGCAAAAGCTCATATACCGAAGGCATATTATGCCCTATTCTTTTAATTTCTTCAGGGTCGAGTCCCAATTTTAAGAAACTAACACCCATGGAATCACCAAATAATAAAGCTTTGGCTGCCTTGGGTGCACCAAGATGAGGCGTTCCAACAAAAATAAGTTGATTTATCTTAGATTGAAACTCTGGCTGCTCATATAATAATCTTTTAATTACCAGTCCCCCTTGGCTATGAGCAATTATGTCAAGTGTATTAAACCCCGTATCGGAGAGTATTTGGATTATTTCTTGTGCTAATTCATTCTGCGCAACACCATCTATGTCTTTTCTCCAATCGTAGGGAAAAAGGTATAAATTTAATCCTTCCTGATAACCTTGTGTAATCAAATCGTCAATAAGCTGCTGCGCGTAATTAAAAAAAACATTTGGCCTTTTTAATACCTCTCCAATTAGTAAACTATTGTCCATAGGATTGCTGTTTTCATCATATGACAGTGGATCCATAAACCTGTCGTTAGGTAATAATAAACGAGAAACGTCAAGCCACAACTTCTCATCTTCTTTTAATATATCCGTCCCCAACACTCCCGGCACAATCAACACTGGTCTCTTGCCTAGTGGTTCCTGATTCAAATCAACCGCCTCGTTCAGCCACGGTTCAAAGTCCACTTCATTCGAAACTTCATTACCCAGTCCACCTGGATTGAAATTGGCATTATAGGGTCCGCTTGGATCTCCCCACCAGTTATCTTGGGCATTGAGGGTGTTTCGACTTAAAACTCCATAGAGACTATTCCCGGTAATGTTGTTGTTACTAATCCGGCTGTTGTCTTGATAATCAAAGGAGATACCCACCCAATTCCCATTAATCTCGTTGTTTTCGATGGTGGAGGCAGAGAATGGACGGTTAATGGAGATACCATAACCGGTGTTGTTCTCAAAGTGGTTGTTGCTGATGGTGGCGCCTTCCGACAAGATCATGAAAATCCCATAACCGCTGTTTTGCAGGATATTGTCTTCGATAATCAGAGGTACTCTGACTGCTTCAAAGTATAAAGCGGCGCCGCAGTATTCAACTGTATTGAACTTAAAGATGGTGGAGCTGGAAGCGTAAGTGATACAACTTGAACCGTAAGATATATGGGTGTGTTGGACTTGATCTAAAGGGCCAAGCTTCATGCTCTGCCAATACTCAGGGATGGGAGTGTCGGTATTGGCAGTGAAAGTAATGGGCAGGGCTGCTGTGCCGTTGGCGATCAGTTGCCCCTGGCAGCTTAAAAATTTGGTGCCAACGTCAAATTTGACCACAACTCCTGGTTGGATGGTTAAGACTACGCCAGTCCCCAAGCTTAAACCATAACCTTCCCCACAGCCGGTCCACCATTCGTGGGCAAAGTAATCAGCCCGCACGATATATGGGCTATTGGCCATAGTCCAGGTGGTGGATTCGGTAAGCATCCCTCCAACCTCGGTGGCGGCATGGGCAGGGTTGGGTAGAATCAAAAAAGCGCTGAAAAACAGCGCTCCGAACAATACTGCTTTGACGTCTCGATTCTGCATAAAGATGACCCCAATATATCAATGCTGGTGGTTGATTGTCAAGTCGAAAATTGGTTGCCAAATCTAAAAAATGTATAACATTCTTAGAGAATTTAACTGTCCAATCCCGCGTCCGTACGGGCATATGGTTGGGCTTGGACACTGTTTTATGCCATATATGCGACTTTTTAGGAAAAATTGATTTTACCTGAAATCTTGGTTACGTAAGGTCTGATTTTAAGTTCCTCCATCAACTCTTCTAATTCACGTGAAATTTCCAATGGGCTGATCAGGACGCTTTTTTGGATGAGAGTGTAACCATTTCGTTTCAAATAGCGCCGAAAGATATTTCTCTCCCGATGCTTATCTTCTGGAATGTCGAAAATAATAATGCTTGAGAACCCATCAGATCTTCTTTTTTGAATGCTCGGCTTATGCAGCAACGTTCTCCCTTTTTGTGTGACGACAAAAGGGTTGCCGTATTTTCGATGTTGCTTTCTTTTGACCAAGCCTTGCATTTCGAACTTATTCAGTCGGTGATAATAAGTGGACCTGGGATAATACATTCGGCTAATACGCAAGCTATATGGTCGGAAGATTATATCATCAATCAACCCGCCCATATCTTTGATGGTTTCAATAAATGCTTCTTTCAATTCTTCTTTATTCATAAATTTATACTATAACTTATACTATAAATACAAATAACTTAAATGTCCAATTTGCCGCCCGTACGGTTATATGGTTGGACAATGGATATTATATTAACAGGTTATCGTATTAACGAATATTAGACCCTAATGGTTAAAACACCTTGTCCAATTCTTCGTCCGATCGGACAGCATGTTGGACACTAGGACTGAGACTATTAAATTTATTTTGGCAAAAATATTGGCAGCAAATGACAGATGAAAACTGGATATAAATCGAGGTATTATGATAAGCAAAAAGCTCTGTCCCCCAAATGAACAGAGCTTTACCTTATGCTTTATATCGAACCAAGGACTTGATTGGTATAAGTATTTTTATAATGTCAGCTCTTTATCGCTTGGAAAACTGTGGGGCGCGGCGGGCTCGTTTCAACCCTGGTTTCTTTCGTTCTTTCACCCGCGGGTCGCGAGTCAAAAAGCCTAGTTTTTTCAAAGTTCTTCGAGATTCAGGATCCAGGGCAATGATGGCGCGGGCGATCGCATGCCGTAAACCTTCGGCTTGAGCATGGATGCCGCCACCATGAACTTTCGCTCTAACATTCAGTTTCTTTTCTTGACCTAAGGTCGCCAGTGGTTGCTTGACGATGTGCTGCAAGCTAGCCGTCATAAAATAACCTTCCAGCGGCAATTGATTCACGGTGATGGTCCCGTCTCCAGAGCTGAGAGTTGCTTGAGCCACTGCGGTTTTTCTGCGACCGACCGCGTAAAAATGCTTAGCGTGAGCAACCTTCGGAGTTTCAACGGCAGGCTTGGTGGTTTTGGCCGCTTTGATTGTTGCTTTTTTGTGCACGGTTTTCTTCGCTATTTTTTTAGGTATCGCTTCCATTATAAAAGTTCCTTATCCACCTGAAACTGGTGTTTGTCACCGACCACCACTTTCAGTCGTCTTAAAATATGTTTGCGTAACCGATTTTTATCCAGCATGTTGTAAACCGCGTCGCGGATAACTTTGTCCGGTTCGGTTTTCATTCGATCAGAAAGTTTCTTGGTATATAATCCGCCCGGGTAACCAGAAAATCGGTAATACTTCTTCTGCGCCAATTTGCGTCCGGTAAATCTGATCAATTCTGCGTTTTTTACAATCACGAAATCTCCCACATCCATGTGAGGGGTAAATGTTACTTTGTGCTTACCACGAAGAATTGAAGCCGCTTTCGAAGCCAACCGACCCAAAGTAAACTTCGACGCGTCGGCTTCGTACCAGGCTCTTTTGATATCTTTCGTTTTTGGAATAAATGTTTTCATGGATTTAGGTTATAGGTTGTAGGTTTTAGGTTATAGATTTTTCTATAACCTATCCCCTATATCCTACTCGACTAGCTCCAGCATTACTTTTGGCATACCATCTTTATATTTGCCAATTCGCACAATCCGAGTATATCCTCCGGGGCGGGTTTTATAACGTGGTCCTAACACTTCGATGACCTTACGTGCGGCATTGATTGGCAGTGCTGAGAAAATCTGACGCTTAGAATGCAGACTGTCGTTTTTGCCTTTGGTGATCAATTTTTCAACCAAAGAACGGGTAACCTTAGCGCGGGCGGCCGTGGTTTGGATTTTTTCGTAAACAATCGCTGAAGCAGCCAAAGCCCGCAAAAGTTTCCTTTTGTGATCTCTACCTTTGCCAATTTTCTGCTTCTTTCGATGTCTCATTTTTAGAAATTAGATCAATTAGGTCAATTAGAAATTATTTCCCTAAATACCCTGCTAGTAATCGCTCTATTTCTTCGACTGATTTGGCACCCAAGCCATCAGTGGTCATCAGTTGGTCATGGGTTAAGCCGGCTACTTGTGAAATGGTCGTAATGTTATTTTTGATCAGCGCGTTGTAAGATCGGTTCGACAGACCCAAGGATTTGAGATCGTCCTCTTCCGGCGTTTTGATTCCCTCTTCTTTGGCCGCGTCTAAAACCGGCTCTTGGGTTTGACTCAGTTGATCTTTGCTGAACAAATTGAAATGATCGACTAAAATCTTTGCAGCTTGATCAATTGCATCTTGACCGTTGATGGTGCCGTCAGTCTCTAAAGTTAAAATCAATTCGTCATAGTTGGTGATTTGACCAACCCGGACGTTATTAATCTCATAATTAACCATCCGAATCGGAGTGTAAATTGCGTCCACGGCAATCGTTCCGATTTCTAATTTCTCATGTTCCCGTTGCTCGACCGGAACGTAACCTCGGCCTCTGGCCACAGTCACTTCCATGTCCAGCTCCGCCGATTTGTTATCCAAGGTCGCGATATGCATATCTGGATTGACGATTTCCACGTCCGAATTTTTCTTAAAATCAGCGCCGGTTACCTGCTTTTCACCTTTCACTTTCAGTTCCAGTTTGACCGTTGCGTCAGTATGAATTTTCATGCGCAGCTGCTTTAAATTAAGAATAATCTCAATCACATCTTCTTTGACGTTCGGAATCGTGGAAAACTCATGATCCACAGCCTTGATTTTAACCGCCACAACCGCGGCCCCAGGCAAGGAAGAAAGCAAAACGCGGCGAAGACTGTTGGCAAGCGTAACACCATAGCCTGGATAAAGCGGCTCCATAATCACTTTATATTTATTCGAACCTAGGTCTTGAAATGAAATTTTATTCGGGAGCGCTATGTTTTCCATAAAATTAGATTAAAGATTAATGATTAAAATTAACGGGAATAATATTCGACGATTAATTGCGTATTTAAATTACTATCAATCTGTTCGCGAGTCGGTTTGGATAAAAGTTTTCCGGAAAGATTTTTAGGGTCCAACAACAACCATTCCACAGTCTTTGTATTATTCAAACTTGGTTGGAGGATTTTTATATATTTCGAGTTCTTTTTGCTCTCCCGCACTTTGATCTCATCACCAACCTTCAGTTGATATGATGGGATGTTGACTTTCTGTCCGTTGACATCAAAAAAACCATGACTAACCAACTGCCTGGCCTGAGCTCGGGTCGCGCCGATCCCTAGCCTGAAAACCACGTTATCAAGTCTGGTTTCCAAAAGTTGCATCAAGGCGTCTCCGGTCGCGCCAACCTTTCGACTGGCAACTTCATAATATCTGCGAAATTGTCGCTCCATTAATCCGTAAATAATTTTGGCCTTCTGTTTTTCGCGCAGCTGCATACCGAATTCTGAAATCCGCTGTGGGTTCTGACCGTGCTGACCAGGGCGATAATTTCGCTTCGCCAAATACTTTTCGGCTTTTTTCGTAAAAGCTTCGCCAAACTTGCGGGATTGTCGAATTTTAGGACCGGTGTAGCGAGCCATTTAAACTCTCCTTGCTTTCTTGGGACGCACGCCCCCATGCGGGATCGGGGTTCGGTCCTTAATTGAGAGAATATTCAGACCACTACCTTGCAAAGCCCTAATCGCGCTCTCTCGTCCGGTACCGATACCTTTTACCAATACATCCACTTCGGTAAGGCCAACATCTTTTAGACGAGCCAGGGCATCCTCCATGGTTTTTTGGGCGGCGTACGGAGTTGATTTTTTCGATCCTTTGAATCCCGTGCGACCGGCCGAACCCCAACCGATTACATTGCCGTTAACATCAGTGATAGTCACAATCGTATTGTTATAAGTTGATTCAACGCAAATTCGGCCTCGAGCAACTTTGATTCTCGATTTTTTCTTCTTCGAAGTTGGGGCTGGCGCCGTCTGGGCTCCAACCTTAACTGCTTCTCCGGGAATTGTGGTAGCTTTTTGTTGTCCCATACTTATTCGTTAATTGTTATTCGTCGGCGCGGCGCGTATCGTTTGACGTTTGCCGATACGCATGGCGCTGCCGTAAAACCGCATTAAGTCTTTTCTGCTGATGATTTGCGGCCGGAACCGGCGGTCTTTCGCACATTACCCCGGCGAGTTCTAGAATTGGTCTTGGTTCGCTGCCCGCGGACTGGTAATCCCTTGATATGTCGGATACCTTGATAAGAGCCAATTTCTTTCTTAAGTTTAATATTCATAGTGACCTGTTGCCGCAACGCTCCTTCCACGGTGTAATTTTTTTCTATAAATTCGCGAATTTTCGCCACTTCATTTTCGTTAAGTTCGGAAGTGCGCTTATTCGGATCAACTTTCACGGCCTTTAAAATCCGTTGGCTGGCCGGCCAGCCAATCCCAAAAATATAAGGGAGAGCTGCTTCGATTCTTTTTTGTTGCGGGAGGGTCACGCCCGCGATTCTAACTAGTGCCATGTTTCAAAGTTAAAGGTTAAAAATAAAAAGTCAAAAGTTAACCTTGGCGCTGCTTGTGTTTAGGATTCGAACAAATAACATAAATCCGACCCTGCCGGCGGACAATTTTACATTTCTTACACATCGGTTTTACTGAGGCTCTTACTTTCATAAATTTATCGTTAATCGTTATTCGTTTGCGCTGCGCGTATCGTCTCTTACGGCTGCGTTCTTACGGCCGTTTAACGCCTAACGGTTACCGATACGCGTGGCGCTGCCGTAAACCGTATTACCGCAAGCGTCTTATCACTCTCCCGCGAGTCAAATCATATGGTGTCACTTCGACGATGACTTTGTCCCCTGGCAAAATTCGAATTTTGTTCACTCGCAATTTTCCCGCAATATGAGCCAAAATCACTTGACCGGACTCAATCTGCACACGAAAAACAGCATTAGGCAAAGTTTCAATAACTTTCCCCTCCAACTCAATCATATTTTTTTGTAAGTTAGACTTCCCTAAGTCTGGATTTACTGTAGAAATAAAAGTGATATAAAGCTAATTGCTCAAAAATAGTAACAAAACTACCACTCCTTGTCAAACCCTCATTTTGTCAGATCTACTTAATGATCAATTTTTGGCTAATCTAAGCCATTACTCAGACAATATGGTTTCAATTTCGATTCTGCCATTCAACCTGGGAGCTTTATGCACCAGCCAGGACGGCCAAAATTCTACCTTCACATCATCCACCTCTGGTTTGCTCAGCATGATCTCTTTGATTTCTGACTCGGTCTTGCCGGCTAAAATTTTGGTTAAATTTGATGAGTCCACCTGATAAGAAGCTACTGTTTCAAAATGCACGGTCAAAACCCCCCGACCGTTTTGGATATCCACGGTTTTATAGGCAGCCACCACTTGCTTGCTTGCTTCATCAAGTAGATATTTATCGGCGGACAAAACTTCTTGAATTTTAGCGACAGCCACGGATTTGATATCGTCTTCACTAAAACCCACACCCGCAACTTTGATAATTAGTGTCATGTCAAAACTCTCTGTCTCATCTCCGACATTTTGGTTGGCCGCGTCAGCCAAAACATCAAGCGTGATACCATTGCGGGGAATTTTCACGGCAACTCCTCGCTGATCGCTTAAATCAGTTTCCAGTTGTTTTAATATTTCGCCGATCAAAATCTCCCGCGCTTCGTCCAGATCCTTCTGGGACAATACTTTCGTCTTGATGGCGGCTCCCCCGCTGATAGTTTTGGGATTCATGCCATAGACATCACGATTTCCCAAAGCCGTATTGATGATTTCAAATTTTTGATTCGGTAACAGATTGTACGCTTCGCCGGGCAATTCGGCCACGATCGAGACTGGGTTGCTGGCAGCATTGGGACGAATCCCCGATTGATCTTTGGTGAAAAAGTATTTTTTTCCGTCAACGAGTAACGTGGTGGTTGCTGCCTTCAGGGTCAGGGTAAATGAAGTGTTGTTATAAATCACAACCTCGCCGGAGGCATTCGTGCCGACCGGATTGATTCCAGAAGTTTCGAAATTTTTTGTTTTCGAAACCTCTTGGTTGATCAAAATCGCCGGGACCGTCAATTTAACCGGATCCGCGTTGGTCGCGGTTTTATCAACTGTGATTTCCAAATCTCTGGTGATGGGCTCGGAACGAGCATAGACTTCGATATTCGCCCGAGGAAGCAAAACCGCCAGAGCCAAAAAAACTGCGACCAGCACGATTAAACTTATTATGACGGTTTTAGTAAGTTTCGAGGATACGCGCTGGGAAGCTGTTTTGACGGCTTTCACAACACTGGGTAGAGGCATCGTTTCAATCTGGTTTTGAACACTGCGAATTGGTCGGCTTGCAATATCAGAAAATCGGACCTTGATGTCTTGCGAGGTTCGCATCAATGAACCTCCTTTGGGCATTTTTACTTCAATCGCGCTATTTAGGACCCCGGCTTTTTTGGCTAACACCCGCCCGACTTCATCGTCGGTCGTTACCAAAATTTTCTTACCCATAGCTTCGCCGGTCCTTTTCATGAGCTTCAAATTATCCGAACTGCGAAGCAGGGTGGAACCTTTTTCCAATTCAAAGATCACTTCGCGATCTTTGATTTTTCGAATCTGTTTGACGACTGAAACGATATCGTCTGACTTATTCAGTTTGATAATTTTCGGGGACATAAAATCAAGAACTAATGGAAGAAAGCTCTACGGCGTATTTTTCTGGATTGCTTAAAAATTCCAATTCATCCGGATGAAGCATTCCTTCTATATACATCGGACGATTAGTGGCGACGATCGAAAAACCCGACATAAATTTATTCGTAAACATCCGAGCGGCGGGAATTTCTCCATAATTTCTATTCGCCGCTAAATCAAACGGCTGGTGGGGTGAGGCTGTGACAAAATATGCTAAACCGTGCAATTGAGCCACCGGTTCATAGAGCGCTTTATAGTTAGTCGAGCACCAATTTGCCGTAACCACAGGATCGGGGCCTATATTATAAATCACGTGTCCGTAGTTGGGCGGATAAACAACTTTCTGGCCGCGATCAGCCTCGATCACTAAAACAGAAATGACTTTTCTAAACTCCGCATCCATTTTTTGTAAAACGAACAAAGCGCGACCGTTTAGGACTTCATATATTTCCGGGTGCGCAATATTTTTGCCCGGAATATTTGCATGATAATGGCCAACAGTTTTGTTAAACTCCGCTCCGAGCTTGCCGGGTGGAAGAATCGTAACATCGTAAGTTAGATGATACTTTTTGACTTTTGCTTCGTCTTCCGGCAAGGATATCGCTCGGTAGACGAAATATCGATCTTCGTAATCGGGTTTTAAACCCTGTTCCATCAAGACCGGCATCAATTCAGAAAACTTCCGTACAATGGTCGGCTCTCTATCAGTTAGCGGCGGATTGAATTTCAGATGATAATCATCAGTCAGTTCAATCGGCAACCCAGAAATTTTTTCTAAATTGATCATAAAATAGATTGCTTCGTCGGCTTCGCCTCCTCGCAAATGCGCATCTGCGAACTAAGCGAAGCAGTCTAATTAATTACACCCTTAATTCTCCTCAGGCCTGATGCCACTGCCTCTTCCTTTATGAGCTTAAACATTCCGATCACTCCGGTGTGCTCCACGTGCGGGCCGCCACAGAATTCCGCGGAAATCACTTCCCCGCTCTCCTTATCATATATAGTATACACCGAAACCGTCTCAGCGTACTTTTCCCCAAATACCCCGATGGCCCCAAGTTTCCTTGCCTCTTCTAACGGCAAGTTTTGTCTTTTTACCGATAAATCTGCCTTGATCCATCCATTGACCAGCTTTTCAACTTCGGCTTTTTCCTCATCCGTCATTTTTCGGTCAAAAGTAAAATCAAACCGCGTCCGTTCTTCGGTGATATTGCTCCCCTTTTGCCAAACATTTTCACCCAAAACTTTGCGCAAAGCAGCATTCATCAGATGAGTTGCTGTATGCAAACGGATAATCTTGTCGGAATGCGAAGCCAGGCCGCCCTTAAACTGCCCGGCTGAAGCGGTGCGAGAAAGCTCTTGGTGTTTTTTAAATTCTTCTTCAAACTGTGAGATGTTTGCAACGGTAGCAAATTCTTTCGTTAATTCAAAGGGGAAACCAAAAGTTTGAAACAAATCAAAAGCTTCTTTGCCCGTAATTCCCTCTTTCCTTTCTAAAATTTTCATGCCCTTAGCCAGGGTAGTTCGAAACTTCAGTTCCTCTTTTTTTAACTCATCTTCGATTTTGGAATTGTTTAATTCCGCATATATACGTCCATATATATGTCTAATTACGTCGGCAATATCAGTGGTGAAATCCTGTTCAATTCCCAGCTTCTGGCCATAAGTAATACTGCGGCGAATTAACCGCCGCAAAATATAGCCGCGATCTTTATTTGAAGGTATTATGCCGTCAGCAATCAAAAACACCGCAGCGCGCAAATGATCGGCAATAATTCGCTCCGCTTTTTGGCCTTGTACTTTTGATAGAATCCGAATCTTTTCAATGATTGGTAAAAATAATTCTGTATCATAGATCGATTCCTTGCCTTCCAAAACCGCGGTCGTACGCTCCATGCCCATGCCAGTATCAACATTTTTTTGCCTCAACGGAATAAATTTGCCTTCCGCAGTTTTTTCATACTGCATGAAGACGTTATTCCAAATCTCGACCCATTCTTTGCCGGTATTATAAAAAATTTCCGTGTCCGGGCCGCACGGGCCAGTTATGCCGGGCGGTCCCCACCAATTATCTTTTTTTCCCAGGTATTCAATCTGGTCATCTCTAAATCCCAAACTTTTCCAAATTTTGGCTGACTCCTCGTCCTTGGGCGCGTCTTGATCTCCGGCAAACACGCTGACTTTTAATTTCTCTCTTTCTAATCCCAGCCATTTTTTGTCGGTCAAAAATTCGTATGACCAAGCAATCGATTCCTGTTTCCAATCCCCGCCCGAACGACCGGGGTCGTCCGGTCGGGCGGGATCTCCGAGCGACCAGTTGCCGAGCATTTCGAAAAAAGTATTATGGACATTGTCGCCGACCTCATCGATATCGTCGGTCCGCAAGGATTTTTGGACACTAACCAATCTTATGCCGGCTGGATGCTTCTCGCCAAGCAAAAAAGGAACCAGCGGGTGCATGCCAGCAGTCGTAAACAGGACACTTGGATCATCTGCCGGTACCAACGATGCGGAAGGAATGATTTCATGTCCTTTTTCTACGAAAAAGTTGAGAAATTTATTTCTTAATTCTTTGGAGTCCATGGCGTGATTATATCACGAAAATACCATTGCGAGGAGTTGCAATTGATCAAATAAGCGCTAATTTGGGCAACGACGAAGCAATCTAAAAAAGAGATCGCCACGCTCCGACCAAAAACGTCGGAGCTCGCGATGGGGTCAAAACTATTTGAGCAATTCTAAAGCCTTATCCATCTGGGGATCCCGCTTATTCTGCGCATCATCAGCCGTCAGTTCGACCAAGACATCCGGTTCCAAGCCGGTTTTATCAATCCCTCTTCCTTTCGGCGTAAACCACTTGGCGACTGTAATCTTCAGCTGAGAATCATCCCGTAAGTTCTCTAATTCCTGTACTGATCCTTTACCAAAGGTTTTTTCACCGACCAGAGTCGCTAACTTATAATCTTGCAGAGCGCCGGCGACAATCTCTGAAGCAGAAGCAGAGCCGACATTTATTAAAACAACGGTTTTCATGCCCTTAAGCCTGGGCACCCCTTCGGCTTTATAAATTTTTTCTGCGTTGTTAAAGGCAACTTCTTTTAGTACGACCCAACCATCATCCACCCAATTGGAAGCGGTGGTAACAGCAGTTTCTAAGTACCCGCCGGGGTTATTGCGCAGATCAAGAATTAACCCGGCATAATCGCCGGAAACCGCTTGGTCAATGTCGTGATCCAAAAGCCCTTTCGTGTCGTCGCCAAAACGGTTGATTTTGATTACCGCGATTTTTTGGCCGCTGATTTCTTTCGAACTAAATTTAACACTATTAATTACAATTTTTGCTCGTGTGATCTTAATCTCTTCGGACTTTGTTTCTCCTTTGTGAATAATCGTCAGAATCACTTGGCTGCCGGCTTTGCCGCGAATTTTAGATACCGCCTGATCCGTAGTCATCCCAACCGTTCCTTCGTCATTAATCGCGATGATCGCGTCGCCGGCGCGCAGATTGGCTCGCTGCGCCGGGGTATCATCCAAGGGCGCGATAATTACCAATTGCTCATCTTTGATCCCGATTTCTGCGCCGATGCCATCGAAAGATCCTTTTAACTCTTCGGCGAAACTTTTGGCTTCTTTGGGGTCGAAAAATACCGTGTAAGGATCACGGGCGGCTTGGATCAAACCGGCAACCGCTCCATACATTAGTTCTTGCTGATCCAGTGGCCGATCCACGTATTTGTTATTCAAAATATTCAAAGCATCCCAAAGTAGCGAATAATCTGCTGAGGTGGCTGGTTGATCGCCTTTTGTAATCTCAATCTTGCCGTTCTGAAGTTTGATTTGTCCCCTGCCCGTGAAAAAACCTAACCCGAAAACCACCAAAAATAAAACCACCAAAATGGTGTAAAGTTTTATCTTTTTATTCTTGACAGGAGTTTCGGGAAAATTTGTTTCTAGTGGATAATCCATAAAAATACTTTAGCACCTGCCCGCCGAACTGGCAAGGGAGGCTAGGCAAAGCCAATTTTTTGCCAATTTTGATAAAAAGTGGTGCGGGATTAATGAACTACTTTTTTTGTTCTAAATATATTTATCAACATCACCAGATACTTCCGGAAACTAATCCCTAAGAATACAAGTTGGTTAAAAATCCACGAATAGCGAGCAGCATAATGCTTGCGATAAAAAATCTTCATCGCTTCGTGGGCCGATCGAATTATAAAAAACGGTTTTTTTTGCGAGGAACCGTATTTGAAATGAGTAATTTGTGCGCCATGATAATATAAAACTTTGAATCCTGCTGCTTTTGCGCGCCAGCACCAATCCAAATCCTCGCCGTACATAAAAAATTCTTCATCCAAAAGCCCAATTTGGTCAACCACTGTTTTTCGAATCATCAAGAAGGCTCCAGTGACCGAATCAACTTCCCCTTCTTTATCAATCGGAGCATTGATATTATAATCGCTAAATTTTTCCAGACCGAATAGTCGTAAAAATGAATTCCGGGGATTGGGAAATTTCCGCCGGCAAGCCGGATCAAGTTTCCCATCTGGTAACAATACTTTACAGCCTAAAATCCCGATCGAATCATCTTGATTCATCCGCTTAATGCAAAGAGTCAGGGTATCAGATTGAATTTGGGTATCAGAGTTTAGTAATAACAAATATCGTCCGGTAGCCCGTCTGATAGCTATGTTATTGGCCTTAGAAAAGCCTAAATTTGCACCATTTTCGAGCAAAACAACTTCGGGAAACTCTTCTTTTACCAAAGCCTGGCTGCCGTCAGTCGAACCGTTATCTGAAACGATGGTTTCAAACCCAAAATCAGTGTGCGAGGCCATGACGGACTTTAAGCACCGTTTGAGTAGTTCTTTGGTATTATAATTGACAATTATGACGGATAAATCCATAAGTTACTATTGGCAATAAGAGTAAATCTTGTTATATTCTAAACATCCAAGGAGGAAGTCCATGATTACACGCCGGCCGCAATTCTTCAACGAGGTGCTCTGGGTCGCTAATCTCGAAACAGCATCGGACCTGCTGTGGGCGGGAAGCAATCCAGATGCCCTCAAGCAACTCTACAACTTCGCCCGCTACGACGTGCCGACCGAGGTAGCCGCCGCCGAAATTGCCGCGTCGTTGCGCAACCTGGCCGCGCTCATGCTCGTGGACAAATACGTCACCAACTGGCAGACCGATATCGAGGAGGAATTCGACCGCGGCGGTATGACCGACGTGGAGCCATATCTGTCCGTGGTCGAGCCGGCCCTGACCAAAGCCTTTCCTGGACTACCACTGAGCGTCAAACAATTCCTCGGCATGGCTCGGCAGTACGTCTCCTGGTACGCAGCGCAAGGCGACCTGACCAAAGCCTGACCCGTGGCTGTACTGACGGCGGTCGACGAACTCGACCCCGCC
>Ga0209541_10007572_pt1 | contig 18218 bp, 17 predicted proteins | sample RifCSPlowO2_01_FD_184027 | JGI IMG/M metagenome (GOLD analysis project Ga0209541, IMG submission 184027) | Groundwater microbial communities from Rifle, Colorado - Rifle CSP2_plank lowO2_0.1 (SPAdes) (version 2) | ecosystem: Environmental > Aquatic > Deep subsurface > Groundwater | place... | reverse complement strand
AAATAAGATGGTCCGAAGAAAAATCGTAAAGTTTTTTACGGGATATAATTTACCGGAGCCGGAATTGGCGCCGCAATGGTATACGGATATGTTGGCGCAAGCATATCGGGAAATGAAAAAAGTTAGTGTTGAAAAAGCCCTAAAAAAATACGAAATTGATTATATATTGCTTGACAGGAAAGTTGAAGACAATAAGAGAATAGAAATTGAGCTTAAAAAAGAAAAATTTTTGGAACTTATAAAAGAAATTGATAATATCGTCATCTATAAGGTTAACTGATGTTTTTTCCAAGCAAGCATTTTATAAAAAATTTTATAATTTGCCGGAAGTTGCCGCAGTTTATTTTTTTAAGCGGCGATTGCCAAAATCTTTTGAAAGTCCAAAATCCTAGGCTGGCATTAGCGCTACAAACATTAAGCCATCGACTGAAAATAACTTTAGCTAAAGATTTTTGTTCGTAAATCCTCATTTTTTCGTTAACTGATAAAATCTTTCCAAGCCATGTTTCCAGTTGGTCTATAAAATCTTTAGAATTAAGATAATCAGGACGGACAAACCTTCTGTGAAGATCAAGCTCCACGGGGGTTGGCGCCAGTCCGAGATTTTTAATCAAACCGAGACGCACCTTGTCAGAATTTTCCGTTTGTTCTGAAGAATTTTTTTTACTGACGCTTTCAGGGTGCATTCGGTAATGCAATAAAACCTTTGGAATGTTGGACAATTTGGCATGCTTAATGATTCTTGACCACAGTTCATAATCCTCGGCGTGCTTGTAATTTTCGTCATATTCAAGCTTATGTTTTTCCATAACCTCTTTTCTGATAATGACAGATGGGTGAGCAAGGGGCGTGTTGAATAAAAGATACGCCCGCGTTTCTTCGTGCTTTTGAGGGTATCTGTTAACAAACTCTTGTTTCAGTCCCATTACTTTAACCCATGAACCGCATATTCCGATTTCCGGATGTTTTTCCATAAAATTTACTTGGACGGATAAGCGTTTGGGCAAGCTTATATCATCGCAGTCCATTCGGGCTATATATTTGCCTTTAGCTAATCCCAGACCCTTATTTAGAGTTTTAATGAGCCCGAGGTTGGTCTCATTGCGCTCCAACCGTATTCTAGCGTCGTTAAAAGACTTTATTATTTCCGCGCTTTTGTCGGTAGAACCATCATCAATGATAAGAAATTCAAAATCCCTGAAGGTCTGGTTTAGAATACTTTTAATGGCCTCTCTCAGATATTTTTCGCCGTTGTAAACCGGCATTAAAACAGTAACCAAAGGATTCATCGTTTTTTGAAAATTACGGCCGGTATTTTTTTAAACTGTTTGAGAATTTTTTTTGGGTTTTTTATCGCCATTTTCGCCAGATTAATTTTCATCCAGATGTTTTTCTTAAATTTTATCAATGTCATCCTGCCGTTTATTTTTTTCTGTTCCCGCTCGATTATGTTTAGCATTTTTCTCCACGATTCTTCGGGTATGGTGTTAAAAATATTACGACTGGAGTGGTGAAAAAACTTGGCCCAATCGGTATCCAAGGAAACTAATCCTTGTTTTCGCGCCAAGTCCCATATTTCTGTTCCGGGATATGGGGTCAAAATACTCCAAATGGCATGATCCGGCACAATGTCTTTCATCGCATTAACACTTTGCGTCAAATCTTCCTCAGTTTCTTCTGGAAAGCCAGCCATAAAGTAAACAGTCGTTTCTATACCGGCCTTTCTGGCCAATTTTACCGCCGTTTTTATTTTGGAGTTATCAATATTCTTTTTTATCATTTTTTGAATTTTTGGACTGCCGCTTTCCAGACCTAGGTAAATATGATTACAGCCGGCTTTCTTCATCAGTTTTAGAATTTTTAAATTTATAGTGTCTCCGCGAGTATCACAATGCCAATTTATTTTAAAAGGCAAGGTTAAAATTCTATCGCAAATTTCTTCCACAAAAGCGCTTCTTAAAGTGAAAGTGTCATCGTTGAAAGAATAATTTCTAATACCAAGGCGATTATACCTATCCTTAATTTCTTCCACGACATTGGCCGGGCTTCTGAATCGGACATTGCGGGTCCACATCAAATTAGAGGCGCAGTAATTGCATTGGAACGGACAGCCGCGGGCGGTGGTTATTCCCGCGCAGGAATAAATATTTTTTTGAGCGTCTTTCATTAGGTGAAAAGCGGGAAAAGGAAGTTTGTCCAAATTTTGGATGAAGGGACGATTGGGATTATGAATTATTTTTCCTTCTTTCGCATAGCTTATCCCGAAAACTTTGCTGATATCTTTTTTGTTTTTGACGGCGCTTACAAGATCCGCGATTGTTTCTTCCCCTTCGCCCCTTACCACGAAATCAAAGGGAGCTTTTTTAAGCGGTTCTTCCGGAAGGAGCGTGGGGTGAGTCCCTCCGGCGATGAGGGGCAAGTCAGCCTTATAATTTTTCAGCATCTTGGCTAAATAGTATCCGGAAGCGGAGTTGGCGGTCATAAAGGAAATACCGACAATGTCCGGTTCAAAATCTTTTACGGCGTTCATTATTTCTCCGTAGACTTCGTGGTCGGGACTGTAATTTTTAAGATAGGTTTCCTCGTCTATGACAATTTTTTCTCCTTTGCTGTTTATATTTTTGAAAAATGTTTCCCCGTTAAAGATTTGCGCTTCATGACCTTCTTTATCTAAAACAGCGGCCAGATAAGCCAAGCCCAAATAAAGCCTGTTGCTTATAATATTTTGAAATCCGTACCACGGAGCTTGAATCAATAATATTTTCACATTTTTTATTATAACTTAATCCAGTTTTCCGGAATTAAATCTTTGGCGTTGCCAATCTTGTCATTAAACCACTTGTCCGGCGAAATTACAATTTTGGAAGGATTTTGATTAAGCCATGCTCCCCACCAGCTAAAAGAGCTGTTGGCGATGATATTATGCTGGCAAAGACTCATTAAAATCAATTCTTCATAATCTTTTGTTTCATTATCACCGCTTACTAATATTTTTGGATGGGGGATATTAAGATTTTGTTTAACCCAATTGATATCATCGGAAAAAATGAAAAAATGAGGATTAGGGCAGCTCTCTTTTATTTTTTCTATGGCTTTATAATAGTATTCTATAGGGCATATTGCGTATATTTTTGATATTTTGCCCGACAGATAGTCTCCTCGGCGAATATGAACGGAAACCGAGTCGCTATTTTTTATTTTATCAATCAGTTCTGTGTATTTGGAAGGCAGCGATTCCTTAAGCGTTATTTCTTCCTTGATAATTTTTTCTATGTCTTGGAAATATTTTTCACTCTGCCAATAGCCATCCAAGTAAAAATCTCCGGAAAGTTTCAAAATATTCTGGTCAAAATCGTATCCTTTATACTTTATCGCCGATCTTTTGCAATAAGGCTTTAACTTGTCAACCAATTTCCAAACGCCCGATTTCTTAATTTTATTTATATCTTCATCGGAGGCGAAATTTTCTATTATATTAAAATATCCCAAACTGTAAGAGCGGGGGTTGTCTACGGTGAAGTCGGATAAATCCAGTTTAAATACGTCTTTATTTTTTATGGACAATTTTTTGCCCAGCGAATATTGGAAAAGCTGGTTGCCAAGCCCGCCGTTAAGTTTAATTATTATCATTGTTGTGGTATTTACTCCAGTATGTCTAAGTAATTCTCCGCCGTAACAATTTCATAACTTGCCGTTGGATATGTCTCACGCCACGATTTAGGCTCCTTTGCTTTGTGTTTTTGCCATTTAAATTCATAGCCAAAAAGCTTTCCCTCGCGTTCCTCCACAAGGTCAATTTCTTGTTTGTCCCATGTGCGCCAAAAATAGTCATTGGCGGATATTTTTTTATACGCGCGTGTTTTGACTCGCTCTATAATCATAAAGTTTTCCCACAGCGCGCCGGCATCATCACGATGAGAAAGGTCGTTGAAGTTTGAAATGATCGCATTGCGTATGCCTGTGTCATAAAAATAATATTTGCTTTTTTTGGTAACCTCTTTGCGAAGGTTGCGGCTGTAACCGCGGAGATTATAGAGCACAAATGATTTTTCAAAAAGGTCCAGGTACCGCGCTACGGTTTTTTTGTCTATGCCGAGTGCCGTTGCAAGCTCATTTAGCGACACTTCGCTTCCAATTTGCAGCGCAATAAGGCGCAAAAGATCGCTTAATGTTTTTGTGTTGCGAATGCGATCTAATTCAAGGATGTCTTTTAAAAGATACGACCCGACAATTTCCTCAAGGATATTTTTGCGCTCCTCATTGCTTTTCGCGACAATAACTTCCGGATAACTGCCGAACACAAGCCGTTCCGAAAGAAGGCGAGAAACATCGTGGCGATTTCCGTTGTGATTTTTCAATAGTTCAAACTGGGAGAGGGGGAATAGCGTCATTGTGCGTTTTCGCCCGGTAAGAGGCTCGCCTATTTGCCCGGCAAGTTCAAACGAAGACGACCCGGTCGCAATGACGCGAATTCCTGGGATATGATCAACAAGCAGTTTTAATCCCCAGCCAATCTTTGGGATGCGTTGCGCCTCATCAATGATAATTAATCCGTATCCGCGCGTGTATTCTTTGAGCAGGGCTAAATCTTCCGAGCCAAATATTTCTCGAGCGTGAATATCGTCACCGGATTCCAGCCGATATTTTTCGTTGCATGTTGCGAGGAAGTCGGTAAGAAGAGTTGTTTTGCCGACACGACGCGGACCAAAAATCGCTAATACCTTGTTGGGCTGAATAAACTGTCCAATGTTGCTATAAATTCTGGGTATTTTCATAGTTTTAAGGATATCATAACTCCCCGCAGTTTGTCAATTTTGGGGATGACAACTCCCCAAAATATATAATTTCAACACTCAAATATATACTTCAGGTCTATTTAAAAGCGACAATTTCCGGCCAAGCGAATATTGGAAAAGCTGGTTGCCAAGCCCGCCGTTAAGTCTAATTATTATCATTGGTCTTGTTTAATTGCCAATTTTCCATAACAAACTCGTATTGATATGTAATGTGGTGCGTTTTACCGAGCTTGTTCTGAATTTCAAACATTCTTTTTTTGGCATTAGGTAAAAAATTATGAAATTGAATTTGAAGATTTGTAATTATGTTTAATAATCCCAAATTAATTAAATCATCTAAGACTTCGTATTCTCCGCCTTCTATGTTTAATTTTAGAAGATCTATTTTGTTTATATTATTGTTTTTAATAAAATCAGATATACTTTCCATTTTTACTTTTTCCTTTTGGCTATTTTTTAAAAATAACGTTGAGCCGTCATCGTTAAAATAAATATAATTATCGGACTTTTTGTTTGAAAGACCAAAATTAAAGACCTTGATTTTATTATTTTTTTTAAATCTTTTTTCTATTGCTTGCGTGTATTCCGCCCGCGGTTCAAAGATATAAATTGTCGGCAAGTACATGGAAAAAAGATCACTAGCTCCTTGTCCTTTGTACCCGCCAACGTCAAAAACGAGGGAATTTTCATTAAGATCATAATTCAGCATAAGGTCATGCTTCCTGTTGTCCTCTTTGAATTTTGCAACTGTTTTTTCAAACCCGCTTTTCGGTATAAATTTTTTTATAATTTTTTTAATTATCATTTTTATGCGAAGGAGTAGGATATTTTCTTAATAATATTAAAAACTTTTGCGGGCAGTATTTCTTTTAATTTTCTTGATGCCACGACTTTTACGATATTTTTGTTAGCCATTAGATATTTTACGATATAGGGTGTCATAAAAAATTGGGCGATAAAACCGGCCGGAGTAAAAAATCTGTCTAAAGAAATGTGATTTAAAAGAATTTTTTTTAAATAAAGTAATTTTTCCTCGCTGTGCTCCACCGTAAAAATAGGATTTGGCTTGTCCGTCAGCCAATAACTATCGTCAATCATTCCATTTTTCTTGGCTATTTCATAAATTTCCGTTCCAGGATAGACAGCCAGCACGGAAACATCATTATAATACACATATTTGATTTTCTGAACTTTTTTTATCAGTCTGGCCGTTTCCAGAATGGTTTTCATATTTTCTCCCGGCAAGCCGACGATAAGAAAGGCCAGAATTGATATTTTTGATTTTGAAAACATAGTAAAAGCGTTTATGACATCCGCTTGGGTAATCATCTTGTGGGATGTTTTTAAAATTCCTTCATCGCCACTTTCCAAACCCAGCAACACTTTCTTGAAGTTGGCCTGTTCCAGTTTTTTAATCATCCTCTCGCTTAGCGGCTTCATTCTGCCGCTGCAGGTGAAAGCCGTCTTTAATTTTCTTTTTATAACTTCATTGCAAAATTCTATGACCCTTTCGTTGTCTATGAAAAAAGTGTCATCATGAATCCAAACATCGGTGATTCTTGGGTATTTGGAAATAAGCCATTCTATTTCCGCGATGATGTTGGCGATGGATCTTTTTCTCACCTTTTTTCTGGAAATCACATCCAAACAGCAAAAACTGCAACCGAAAGGACAACCCCTTGTCGTGAGCAAGCAAGCGCTAGTCCTCTTTCCATCCTCAAAGAAAATATCATGCTTAGGGAAAGGCAGAGTATCTAGATTCTCAATAAGTTTTCTTGTTTTTGTCGTTACCAGTGAATCATTTTTGTAAAAAGCGATGCCGTCTATTTCATTAAAGTCAGCATTGGGTTTAAGCCATTTTTCCGCCAACTCGGCAAAAGTAATTTCTCCTTCGCCTAATATCGCTATGGCGTAGGGAAATTTTTTAAGGAGCTGTCTGTACATAATAGTGGCGTGAATTCCTCCGATGGCAATTTTTATATCCGGATAGTTTTTGTGAATATATTCCATCAGATGATAGGCGCTTACTCGGTTTGAAGTAAGCATTTGGAACCCAACGATGTCCGGTTTTAAATTTTGAATTGTTTCCGCAACTATCTTGAAACAGTCATCGTAATTGTAACTATTAAGAAAAAGGCTTTTGACTGTATGCCCTTTGTTTTCCAAAGAAGAGTGAAGGAAAGCGATACCCAAAGGATAATGGGAGTTAGCCGGAATTTTTACACCCGCTCTGTTTTTTTCGCTGGCCGTGACAAGAGATACAGATTCAAAACTGGGGCTGACTAATAATATTTTTGCCATATTACTTATTTTTTTTCAAAATATATTTTATCTTTTTGACCGCCTTGCTTATGAAGCCAGCGGGCCATTTTTTTTGCTCAAAATTGGCTGTTCTAAGGCCGTTGGTACCGACAGCAGAATTTTTTAATCTTAAGGGCCTTTTTTCAAGGTCGTCAAACCAAGAATATCTGTGTTCCTTGCTCATTATATAATCCACATCTTCTTCTTCAATCAGGTCTAAAAAATTTATCAAAACGGATAAAGCGATTAAAGAGGCTTTGATTTTATCTTTATCTCGCGTGAAAGCTGATTCGTGCCCGACACGATGGTAATAAAATGAATTCTTCATTATCGCCATTTTTGACCCTGTGGCTAATTGCTTAATCCCAAAGGCCCAAGAATCATATGCCCCACCCAATGATTCAGGTTGTCTGCCAGCCTTGAGCCAACTTGTTTTTGTAAAAAGATAGTTTCCGCTTGGACCGGGCCATTTATAACCAGCCAAGGCATCCCTCAATTCTATTTGTTTGTCTTTAAATATCCATTTATGCGTTATTTCTTTAATGTCGGTTTTAAAAAAATGTATTTCTCCAAAGGAGGCGGCATCAGCGTTTTGCTCACTAATATACTTTTTTAAAACAGGCACTGCGCCGGGAGCGAGAATATTGTCGGAATCCAGGCAAAAAATAAGATCATTTTTTGAATAATCAATTCCGGTATTTCTTCCCGCCGCCGCCGATCCTTTGTTGATATTGTGCGATATCGTTTTAATTGCCGGATATTTTTTTTGCAAGCTGTTTATAATTTGCGATGTTTTATCCGTGGAGGAGTCGTTTACAATTATTACTTCGTCGCCGTCTTCAAAATTTCCGTTAAAAATTGACCCAATTGACTCAACAATGGTATTGGCGCAATTATAAGCGGGGATTATGAAACTAATTTTCGGATTATTGTTCATCATTTTTTTAACTAAAATCGGCAGGCGTAAATATTTAATTGCATATCCATCCCCAGGTAAGTTTTCTTTTCTTCAAATGGCTGGTGAGATAAACTGCCAAAATTATATATATAATATCTAAATCCGGCCTTTTTCAATATGCTCAATAAAATATCCAGTCCTTGTTCTTTGCCGTCAAATGAATGATATTCAACAAATAAATTCTTTACATTAATCAGCAAATCGGCGCAATCTTCCATTACAACAACTTCCGCTCCCTCAATGTCAATTTTTAATAAATCAACCGGCCTTTCAAGATAACCGCGCAAACTCGTCGTCATAATTTTTATTGAATTAATCATTTCACCGTTATCTGTCAGTCTGCCGGCATCCGCCCCTTCGCTGGAAAAAATTGTTTCCCCTTCTTTATTCCACAGAGCCTTTTGTATTATCTGAACATTGCTTAAACCGAATGATTTTATATTATTTTTCAGCATATCAAATATCCTTTTATCAGGTTCAAATCCTATGATTTCAGCTTCCGGGTATAGTTTTTTAAAGTAGATGATACTTAAACCTATATTGGCGCCGCAATCAATGATATAAGGTTTATTTACTTCGGTCTTGAATTTATAAACCTCTTTTTTAAAAATTTCACGATACATGGAAAAAAAAGACGGCGCGTCGGCAATTTCAATATTCTTATCCAGCAATACGGTTTTCGCGGCGGTATAGCGCGGTATTTTTTTTAAATTATCAAAGGGGTCCTCGAAATACTTAGGAAAAAGTTTTTTCGCGCACAACAAATAAGTTTGTTTAGGCGCGCTGTTTAGCATTATGCTTAAATATTTCTTAAGCTTCATTTTTTTTAATCATATTAGCCAAACCTTTGACCATAAACTCCATCGGCCTCGGCGTTATATCTAACAGTTTTTGGAAGACAAGTCTTTTAAAACTTCCTTTAAACATATCACGATTGGTAAAAAAATCAGCCAGTCTGTGCTGCATTATTATTTTAGGATGAATTAAAGGGAAAATCATTTGCTTAGTTGGCAGATTGGCGTAATGGACAGGCTCTTTCGTGTGTGTTGAATTGTCGCCGATTCCGATATTTGAAACAAGATTTACATTCGGCAGAACGGCTAACCCTTTTTGCTTGCGCACCGATAAATACCATTGCTTGTCCCAGTTGCTCTTTTTTTGTTCAGGCGATACGCAATTAAAATCAAAAAATTTCCACGCGCGGCGCCATGTCGCCCATCCCCAGATATGAGTATATTCAGAAAAGTAATAAGAAGAAAAACCGCGCTTTTTGCCATATTGGAAATTATCCCCGCTGATGTGCATTATTTTTTTGTTGTCCCTGTAATATTCCAAGAGCTCTTGGCAAAAATAAAAAAATGATTGGTCCGGCGCGCAATCGTCTTCCAATATTATTCCTTCTTCAACAAAATCAAAAAACCAGTTTATGGCGGTAGATACTCCGTAACCGCAACCAAGATTTTCTTTCTGAAAGAGAGTCTTTACATCGCAAGGCCAATCAATTTTTTTTATAATTTCCCTCGTTTGCGCGCATTTTTTGTAATCTTCCGGCGTGTTTTTTCTCGGTCCGTCAGCGGCGATAAACAATTTTTCGGGCCGAACTTTTTTTATTTCAGCAAAAACAATATCAGTCGTATCTGGACGATTGAAAATAATAAACAAGATTGGAGTATAAAATTTTTTTTCTTCCATATTTTATATTAGAATCTTCCTGACCGCTTTTTTAAACCTGAACTTATATAACCTTAAAAAAAATTTTAAAGTGTCTAGCTCAAACCTTTTGGAAGAGAGTTTCCACGGATTGGAGATTGCCTTAATGTTTTTTTCGTGCGCCAACCGGAGGGCATTCTTATCGACTTTTTTGTTTATATCAATCTCGGCAATCTTATCTTTCCAGAAAACAGGTAGGTCATCAAGGGTGATTTTCAAATCAGTCCCATTTTCTAAGTCTTCAAAACTGTATTTTTTGGTCGAAGGATTTATGTTTACCCAGCCTTTCCGATAATCATCATACCCATAAGCTATTTTTATTTTTTTGTCAAAAAAACCGTTAGGTATGAAAAGTGGCGGTACCTGGTAAGGCAGAGTTTCAAACAGACTTCCTTTAGTGTGAGAATAAGCGTCAAAATGGGCGCCTACTTGCTGTTTGGGGATAACCATAATCTGATCATGGGCAATGTTGTTTTTTCTCACGTCTTCGGAGCGGATAATTCGGGCGTTCCCTAATTCCTTGGAATCAAACCAATGTTTTAAAAGATTCTTGTTGACTATTTGAATAGCGCTATTGTCGCCGTTATGTCTTAAAATTACCGTAGCCAGGCTGTTTTCTTCAATTATTTCTATATCCTGCCCGAACAAAAGATTAAACGGCGTGTTGACTTTCGGCAAGTTAACAAACTCGCTGAAATGGGAATAGACAATAGAAATAAATTTATATCTATCGCTGAAACTTTCGGCTTTTTTTACCATTTTTTCAAGAATAGACGCATCGCTTGATATGAGAACATGGTCGTTATTTCCGGAATAAAAAATCCACTGGTCGTCAAAGTCGTCAATTATTTTCAAAGATTTTCTGAAATCCGCCTGACTGTCGCTTCTTTCGTGTATAATTACGGCTTTCGGAAAAAGTTTTAATATGTAATCGTCAAATGGTTTATATTCATTCTGGTCTTCCGGATCGCCCAGTTCATATCTGATAAGGACATGAGACCATTTATAAGGAGCGAAGCTAGCCAAGGTGTATCTGGCTATGTCTACCCTTCTAGGCATGGAATAATTTTTACAGATGTTGCGCAACCAATCATTGGCAACCACATTTTGCTTATTAAGCGGCGCATCGGTAATGTAACTGTCAAAATATAAAATCATAGATTGTCTTTATCGTTTATTTTAGTTTATGTTCACTTTCGATTTTTCCATCGAGCCTGTGCGCATCATCTTCAATGCGGACAACATCATCAACCTCTGGTGTTGAAACTTCCTGAAGAATAATATCACTTATAGCTATAACACGATGTTTTTTTGGTGGCGCCACATTAAAAAAATCACCTTCTTTCATGCGAAATTTCTCCATGGTTCCTTTTTCGTTTTCCAGCCATACTTCGGCTTCACCCGCAATGATATAATTGGTTTCTCTTTTTTTATTATGATATTGGAAACTTGTTCTTGTGCCGGCATTTATATAAATACGTTTATAACAATAATAATCATTTAATTCAAGCCAGACTTCTTTTCCCCATGGTTTCGAAACTTCTTTATGCGGATTATTTTTGTACATAGTGATGAATTACTTCTAATATAACATTGATAATTGTTTCCTTGATATCTTCACGATTAGCCAGCTCTTTAATAAGAAGGGAATATGAAGGTGAAGTAAAGTGATAATGTCCCGCAATAATTGAGCACAACATTTCATTTGAAGATGTGTTTTTATGCATCCATTTTTTCCATTTACCTCCTCTATAAACCTCTTCCAAGAATTTATTTATTGGTATTCCATAAACAAGGCATTTAGTTAAAATAATTTGTGTTTGAATAACTCCAAGCTGTGGGGCGACATTTAGAGCGTCAACTACTCCTCTTCTAAGACTGATTTCATCTTTTGAGAGATAATCGGCGTTATGTTCTTTTAATTTCAACCCTTTCTTTTTAAGTATTTTTGCCACTTTTTCAACAAATGGCCTATTAAACGATCCTGCTTGATTAATTTCTTTAATCAAGCTACCGGTTTGTACAACATAAAAACATGGATTGCAAAAACCCTTAAAAAATTCAATTTCCCTTTCCCATTCTGTCAAATTTGGCAAGCCGTAGTTTGTCCCAATGTTTTCATCCGTTCCTATTTCTATAAGTATCGACGGTTTTAAATTTATACAATGCAGGATTGCCCTTCTCATTGCTTCTAAACGTTCATTATTTGTGCCTTGAAAATGACAAAAATCTATATGAATTAAATCAAATCCGCATTTAATATCATCTTCAATGGTTGTATATGTGTCTGAGATGTCACTATTGCCGTTAAAACCGGGACCGCAATGATCGCGGCATATTTTAACTTCAGCATTTGGATTTTGTTTTCTCATCCCATTTACAAATTCCATATATTTATTAGTCGTCCAATTATTTACATACCCCCCTGAATGATCTATTTGATTCTTGGAGGCAACAAGCATTAATGGCTTACGGTAAAAATTAGAATATCTGAATACCGCTTCAATAACCTCTGAACTCATTGGACCGAGGGCTAAAGAAATTAAATCCTTATTATTTTTAGTAGAAATTATAGCCATGACATTTTCTTATATTTTAAGAGACTTATAAAGCATATTTCTCCCTAGACTATGAAGCAAGGTGTCAAATGGGGGATTATGGAGCGGCGCCATGTTAAGGAATATTAACGAAGTAATAATCTTAATTTTTTTTATATCAAATTTATTATCCCGCAAAAATTGCTCATAATATTCTTTTACTTCCAATAAATCACTTTTAACAAAAAAATCATAATAAGCTTTTTCATTACAAATAGTAGAAGAAAACATACCTTCTTTAATTAGCGGGTAAGATAAAATCATACCCCCATAGAGTTTAGCAAGGTCATAATACAGATCTCCTACATCGGTTAATCCGCCAAATTCATGTCTCCAATCAAGAAGTAAGAATTTTTGTTTATCTGAAATCGGATTTTTAGGTATAAGTATATTATCAAATTGCAAATCGCCATGAAAATTGGAGGGAGTACCATTTGTTATATAATCCCAATCGATTTCATTTAATAATTTATTAGTTGTTGGTACTTCTACTTCATTAATGAATCGGCATTCTTCTGTCGTGTTCGTTTTATCATAAAACATCTCCAATCGTTTTTTTGTTTTTGTATGATAAAAATCATAACATGCTTCAATAAATTTATTTTTTTGTTTTGCTGTTAATTTTATGTGTTTCCATAAGTATGTTTTAGCCCAGGATAAAAAATCCATCACTATTTTTGGATTAAGAACACTATAGAGTGTTTGGCCATCTATTATGATATAAGAATAAAAATTATTTCTGTGCCCCTCAATAATTGGGGATAAACCAAGAAGAGAATTAGAAGCTCTATAATTTCTTTTTTCAGCTATTGTTTTATTTGCAAAAAACTTAACAACACGATTGTTTACAAAATAAATAAACTCATCTTCTTTACTAAAATCAAATTTCTGTTCTCCCCCAGAAAAGTTTTTATTAGTTTCAATATAGTTAGTTTTAGAACCAGTATCAAACCATGTAAAACCGATAGGTACTAGTTTTTTATCAAGTAGCCCCTTAAAGCCGTCTGTCATTTGCAGTTCATTATTTCGAAGTTCTTTATTTTGTTCAAGCGCCAAGAAAAATTCTTTATAATCATTAATGCCAGCAAGTCCGATAAATGCAAATTTATTATCTGTTTTAATTTTTGTATCAAGTTGAAAAACGAGATTGTTTTTTATTTTTACAGTGCAATAAGGTTCTGTCTCGTGTACAGGCGCAATACCAATCCAATTTTCTTTTGGCGATGGGATATCTTCGAGAACTATTGTGTCAGCTGTAGAAAAAATAAAAGGAGATTTTAAGTATTTTTTGCATGCAAGCAATGAATATCCCGGTCCACTACCAGGTCCTGTATATTTATCAACTTCAACAAATTTAAAAACCCTATCGGGATAAGCAAGTTTAAGGTAGTCAATGACAGTATCTTTTTTGTGACCAACGGCTATTATTATCTCTGTATTTGCTGGAAATTTTTCAATAACATAAGAAATAACGGCTTTATTGTTTATAGGCAATATGCCTTTGTTAATAGAGTCAGAAAAATGACCCATTCTGGTTCCAATTCCGGCTGTTAAAATGCATACTTTATATTTCATATTTAGCTTTTTTCTTTAAGGATAAGGGATATTTTTTGCATACCTCATCATAATATTAAGCGGCGCTTCTTTTCCTGTATATAATGTGAATTGGGCAGCCGCTTGATGAATGGCCATTATATATCCAGAAATACTTATCTTTCTTTCCCTTTTTGCAACTTTTATGAGTTTTGTATGAATTGGTGATACCACTACATCCATTATGGCATGATATTTTTTGAGTTCGTTTTCGTCAATAATCATTTTTTGATCCAGTGGAGCCATTCCTACCGGTGTGGCGTTGATGAATACATCGGCTTTTATTTGCTTGCGCATTTTATTTGAACAATATGTTATATTAAACTCTTTAGAAATTTTTTGTGCCTTTTTTTCATCCCTATTTGATAATATTATTTCTTTGCATAAATTCTTTTTAAGAGCAACAATAATTGCCCTTGCGACACCACCAGCACCTATAATATGAGCAGTTCTGTCTTTTACGGGATAATATTTTTCAAGCGCTTTTTCCGCGCCTACAACATCTGTATTATATCCAGTAAGGACTCCGTTTTTATTAACTATGGTATTAATAGCCCCCACTTCTTTTGCGGTATGGTCAATCATGTCTAAATACTTATGTACTATTGTTTTATATGGCATTGATACGCCACATCCACGAATATTTAATGCTCGTATACTATGTATTGATCCAGATAAATTATCAGGATTAACACGAAAAGGTTTATAGATAAAATCAAGCGATAAAGCTTTGAATGTTTGATTAAAAATAAAACTACCAAAATTCCCAGGAGATGATGCGATTGAAATACAGCACTCTGTATTTTTTGTAATTTTTATACTTTTCATGATGTTTTAATTAAATAATATTTTTATATTACTAGGTATTTCTAGGAATTTTTCCATAAGATGAAGACAAGCTTCAGCAACTGCTCCTTCTCCGGCTCTTGTGTTAGTTACGAAATCCGCTTTATCGCGAGCCAAATAAAAAGCATTAGCGGGCGCTATGCTATATCCTACATAATCGAAAATAATTGCATCATAAATTCCATCTCCCATATATACAGATTCTCTAAGATTAAAATTTTTTTGAAGCCATGAAAGCCTTGCGGATTCACTTATTAATTTAAGTTTAAGACCCATATCAAGAGCGACCCTTTTTTCACTTATTTTAAATCCTCTTTTATCTGCTGAGATTGCATATATATTTATTAATTTACTCAATAATTTAATGCCGTCATTATCATGAGGTCCAAAAATTTTTGCAAACTTGCCTTGTTTTGTATATAAAAATTGTCCCGTTGTCAAAACCCCATCAACATCTAAAATTAAGTTTTTAATTATTTTGTTATTTTTCATATGCAGATTCACGGCTAGCTCAATGAATATTTTTTAAACATATTTTTATTGAATCGCGCTTAAATTCAGTTGTGATGAATAAAAATTATCATAGCCCCCTTTCTTTTGTTTTATTGTTGAAATCGGTCCATTGAATCTTTTTGTTGCCAAATCAAAACTGAAAACTGAGTAGTTATATTTTTTTAGAACATTGACTACATCTTCCGGAGTTTTGCCGGAAGCGGTTAGCGGCGCGTCGGATATTTCAAATTGGATGAATTTAATCATATTATTTTTCAATAATTCTCCTGCTCCCGCCAGCACTTCTTTTTCGAAGCCTTCAACATCAATTTTTAAAAAATCAATGCCAGTTATTCTAAATTCTGCGCAAATATTATCAAGGGTTTCTGTTTTTATTGGCACGCTGGTTGAATTATATGCCGGATATTCGGGTTTGGCCAGAGAGCTTAATCCACTTAATGACTTATCAAATATTTGCATTTCTGCCGAACCATGTTTGTCTGAGAGGGCAATTTTAATTGGAATTGCATTGTCGCATCTGTTTAGGGCTAATGTTTCTTTCAGTTGAAAAAATGTTTCACTGATCGGTTCAAATGAATACACCTTGCCATTATTTCCAACGAGGTGACTATATACGGCGCTCAATATTCCAATGTTCGCTCCCGCGTCAAACACTATGTCGTCTTTTTTAATTAATTTCTTGATTGCCAGAATTTCTTTTTTCAAGTCGTTTCTTTCCAGCAAGGTTCTAATCATACCCCTGTTCCATTGGTAAAAAATAAATCTGACGCCGAGACAATCTTCCAAAATGAAAGGTTTGCTGATAGGAAATATCTTTCTGTCAAATACATCCAAAATTTTTTTAGCGAATTCCTTTAAGATATTCGGTATTAATTTTTTAACAGCTTTTTTCATAATCACCAACACTAAGGAATGGCAGATAGTTTTTAGCATTTCCTTTTAACTCGCCTTGATAATGAAGATGGTATAATGACCAATTAAACATATCGCGGTTGTTTTTTTTGGTTGGCTTAAACTTTTTTATTTTGTTTCTTCATACTATTAAGCTTTTATGTTTAAGGCTTTGATCACTTGGTTGCAAAAATTTTCAGGCAGAAATTTGGCATATTTTTCGCTTTGCATAAAACATTCTGCGGCGTCAATATACGCGTTGTACTCTTGTTCGGTCATTTGTTTTAGAAATTTAGCCAGCTCTGCGTTGTTTTTGAACTGTCGGCGATCAATAAAGGTATCGGCATCAATGTATTCTTTTATGTTTGGAGCGCCCCAATATATGGGGACTGATTTAGCTTGAAACGCGCTAAAAATTCTATCTGCTATGTAGCCTTTGGCGTCAGAAATATTTTCATAAGCAACATTAAATTTGTAGCGAGACAGTGTTTCTATTTTATCTTTGGAGTGTCCTCGAAAGGCAGAATATTTTTTTACTAAAAAAGGGAAAATAATTTGCCATCTTGTGATAGGCCGGTTCCACCGCAGACCATACAAATCAAAATCATTAGGATAATTTGACTCAAAATATGAGGATAATTTTCTTCTCTCCGAATATAATTCGTTTTTGTACGTGGAATATTTGTTGAAGGATATGTTGACAAGCAGTTTTTTTTCATTGAAAGGAACAGCTTTTTCTACGACAGGGGGAGTTTCCATTGGCTTCCAATATCTGATGAATTTAGGATTTTTTAGTTGTTCATCGTCCCATGTCATAATGCGATTAAACTTATTCAATATTTTCGGAGAGAAGTTGAGAGGGCATACGGATTTGGCTTCCGAAATAAGGAGGACTAGTTTGTCTTTCAGCCCGGCATCTATGGCCTCTTGGTATAATTGTCTAGTCTGGTATCCCGGATAAATCTTTATTCCAAGAAGTTTTTTAAGCATATTTTTTGATTTTATTCCAAAACTTGGAGGCTCGCCCAAACTAAAAGCATCGCAAAATATTATTCCCGCGCAATCCATTAGATCGTTATTGTCGGCAGTCGTGAGTTCATAGCCTAAGGTCTTGAGTTGACGCTTTAATTCGCGCCAGCAAGTCGTCGCGCCATTAATGTCATTACCTCCAAACAAATTATTGTTAGTGTAAACAGTGCTGGACATTTGTAAGAGTATTTTTTTCATTTAATTATTTTTATTTCTATCTAATAATTTATTTTGCGGTCAGCCAGTTATGTTCTACATAGAAACAGCCTGAACCGGCCTCTTTCGCGTATACAAAACCTGTTTCGTAGGGGTCAAGATTGGTAACGGAAAAATATAGAGCGTCTGGCACATAATCAATTATTTCTTTGCCGGGAATGGTTATATAGCAATTAATCTTATAATCTCCGGCGTACAAATTCAAAGCCTTAATGTCGCACTCCAATTCGTTTAGCCCTTTTTTAAAAGAGAAAAACTTATTCTGCATGATAGAATTTATAAAAATCAGATTTTGCGATTCATCGCCGATTATCAATTGGATGCTGGCTTCCAAATCTTCAACATAAGATTCAATTTTTAATTTTATTTTAATCGGCAAGTCGCCTCTTATAACTGTGGTTTTACTTTGTTCTATTATTTCAATGCCCGTTAATTTTGCCCTTAAAGTGGCTTTCTGGGTGGTCCTTTTCCTGTCCACTAGAGGGGTGTTTTCCGCGTTTTTTGACATAACATTCAAATATTGTTTTACAACAATTTCGGTTTCTCCAAACATTTCCACCCTTCCTTCTTTAAGCAAGATGCATTTATTGCAAAGTTTTTCTATCGCGCTCATATTATGGCTGACAAACAATATCGTTCTTCCGTTTTGTTTGGTGACTTCTTCCATTTTGCCCAGGCATTTTTTTTGAAATTCGGCGTCGCCGACAGCCAAGACTTCATCCACGATTAAAATATCCGGTTCCATATGGGCGGCCACAGAGAAAGCAA
>Ga0209541_10007571_pt1 | contig 18220 bp, 18 predicted proteins | sample RifCSPlowO2_01_FD_184027 | JGI IMG/M metagenome (GOLD analysis project Ga0209541, IMG submission 184027) | Groundwater microbial communities from Rifle, Colorado - Rifle CSP2_plank lowO2_0.1 (SPAdes) (version 2) | ecosystem: Environmental > Aquatic > Deep subsurface > Groundwater | place... | reverse complement strand
GTATTAGAAACTTTTCCCGCCGCCAAATCTACTTCGCTAGTACCGACAATTTGATAAGTCTTTTTTTCTTTTGAGCCTTCTTTTTGAACGTTCACGATAGAACCAATTTCAACGTTATCGCTATGATGCGGCTCGACGATAATCGCTGTCTTTAAAATATTCTCAATCTCAGCAATTCGATCTTCGGTCATTGCTTGTTCTTCTCTTGCCTGCTGATATTCGGCATTTTCAGAAAGGTCGCCAAGGGCTTTCGCAGATTCAATGCTTTCAATAATTTCCTTGCGTTTAACGCTCTTTAAATGAGCAAGCTCTTTTTCTAAAAGAGCCTTCTTATCACTAGTCAAATATTGTTGAATTTTTGTTTTAACCATTAACTCTATTTTAACGTTTTAAAGGCTAAAGTCAAGGTTAATTTAAAGACCAAAAGATAAGTTAGATTATTGAAAATATTCCGGTGTATTTTCGACCATCCAGCTGAAAAATTTATAAGCCGCCATTTGAGCTGAAATACCGATGTTTTCGGGTCCATTTTCTAAAAGAATCACAAAGGCAAATTTAGGATTTTCATAAGGCGCAAAGCCAATAATCCAGGAATTCATGCGCTCTTTGAGAACGCCGAGCTGGGCCGTACCTGTCTTAGCGGCAAATTTTGCTTTGCCAAAATTAAGACTCGTGGCTGTACCGCTCACAACCGTCATTCTCATGCCATTTTTTACTTCTTGAAAAATATCATCTTCAATCGGTAGTAAAATTTCTTCTTTAGTTTTATCTTTGATCAAATGCGGCGTCAGAAGTCGGCCATTATTAGCAACCGCTGCAATGGCTCGCGCCAGCTGAAGCGGCGTTACTTGGAAACCATACTGGCCGATTGCCGTGTAATAAGTATCGCCAACGCGCCAAATTTCACCATTGAAGTGCTCTTTCTTCCATGTTGGATTTGGGATCGTGCCCAGAGTCTCGCCCTCAAGATCAATATTTGTTTTTTCACCTAAACCAAAAAGTCGTGCATATTTTTCAAGCCGGCTGATACCAAGACCGGGCTGGCCTTCAAAGCCGCCACCGATCTCGTAAAAATAAACGTTCGAAGAAACTGCAATCGCCTGCGCTAGATTAACGAAGCCGTGTGCCTTCCAATCTTTAAAAACAGAAGCTTGATTGGGATTGTAAGGATTAGGCACTGAAATTGAACCAGTTGATAAAATTTTCTTGTCAGGCGTAATAATATTTTCTTTCAGAGCCGCCGTGGCAAAGAAAGGTTTGACGGTCGAGCCCGGCGTGTAAAGACCACTGACTGGCCGATTTAAAAATATTTTTCTCTTATCAGAATTAAATCGCAAAATCGCCTCTGTATCTTGCCCCAACGAAAGCACTTCCGAATCAAATTCTGGAAAACTCACTAACGAAAGAACACTACCATCGGTCACATCAATTAAAACACCAGCGCCGCCGGTGAAATAACCACCGGCCGTATCGCGAATTGATTCAAAAAGCTTATTCTGCAAGCGCGCATCAAGAGATAAATAGACATTATCACCCGGCAGAACTTCCGCTAAAATATTTTCTGACTTAATATTGCCAAAAACATCGGTTTCAGTGATCTTCATGCCATTTTGACCAGCCAATGTATCGTTGTATTGTTTCTCAATACCAGACTTGCCGATAAAATTATCTTGCCAATAAAAGCCGGCCTTATCTTTTGTCGGATAACCAACAAAACCTAAAAGATGAGCAAAGCCCGAAAGATCAATATATGAACGAATAATTTTATCTTCCTCTTCCCTATTCCAGGCGAGCTCAACACCATTGCGGTCATAAACGATGCCGCGCGGCGAGATGATTGGAATTTTTTGCAAACGATTGCGCTCACTCAAATCAAAAAAAGTTTGCCCTTTTGCAATTTGAACAAAACCCAATCGTCCAATAAAAGTAAGCCCAATAAGCAAACAAACGAGCCCTACCGAAAAAATTGTTTTTTTATTAATTGGCTTGGTTATTCTGCCTTCAAGCTGATTAGTATTAAAATCCGGCGCGTTCTCTGCGTCTAAAAAAATTTCATCCGGCTCTATTTCTTTAAATTTGCTGTTTCGTTTCATTGTCTTAAATATTTCTTAAAAGAATTCATTAAAATATAAATAAGAAAAGCCGCAATCGTTCCGATAAAAGCAAATCCTAAAAATCTCGCTTGCGGCGTGCCAAAAATAAGATCTGAAAAAAAGTAAATCGGGATAATTTCTAAAAAGGATTTGAAGAAAAAAGTGAGGCCTATGGCAAAAATAAGGCCTAGCCACCATGGCAGAAGAAGTGCCGAAAATAGGAGCAAAATAATAGCGGTAATGCGCAAAAACATACTTCGATATTAACATAAAGAAGTTAAAACACAAAAATCAGAAATAGAACGAAAAAAGCAATTGCTAGAAAAAAATTAAATATCACACCGGTGATCGTGCCGACCACAGAATAACTTGCCGCCTTGATCGCTTTGTAATGATCTTTAAACCTAATAATCTCGGCAATCAAAATTCCTAAGAATAAACCCAGGACACCGCCGAATGGTGGCAAGAGAAATGTGCCAAGCACTACACCAAGCAAACCGAAAATCAAAGACTCTTTTGCCGCGCCGCCGTATTTCGCGCCTAGAATTCCAGCAAAATAATCAATGAGAATTGAAACGGCAAGAATACCACCGAGCATTAAATAATTATTTAAATCAAGATGTTTAAATTTATCTACAAAACCGTAAATAAGACCCAAACCAAACATCATTGGGATTGCCGGGAAAACCGGAATGAGCGTCAAAAAAACAAGCGGTGCGAGCAAGATACTTACAATGATAGAGATAACCATGTTAAGCGAAACTAAAGCCGCCTTTGATCACAAAGAAAATTCCAAAAATTATAAAAACAATAAGCGCGATTTCCCCATAATTACTGCCGATTAAAATTCCACCGCCAGCGATATCGACTAAGCTACCGATGTCTTTTGAAAGCACTAAGAAAACTAATCCCTTAATAATTAAATAAGCGCCGAAAACGATCAAAATCCAAAGCGGCAATTTAACGCCAAAAACAACAAAGAAAAACATCAAACTCGACAATATATCTAATAAACCAAGTATTTTCATAAAATTAAATCTTGAACTAATATTCCCTGCCTTTTTTGCCTTGAACACCTTTATTATAAGGATGCTTAATTTCTCTGCATTCAGTCATAATATCTGAAACTTTTATTAATTCTTTTGGCGCATAGCGGCCAGTTAATATCAAATCCGTATCTTTGGGCAATTTTTTTATCAAAGCAAGGACATCTTTAATTTTAATTAATTTAAGAGATAATGCAACATTGACCTCATCGAGTATTATGAGGTTATATTTTTTTGAGAAAATCGCTTTTTTGGCTTTATTAAGAGTTTCTTCTGCTGCTTTTTTGTGAACAACGAAGGGTAATTTATCACCCATAATTCCGACAAAACCTTTTCCGCCTTTAATAAGCTCAAATTGTTTGCCGAATTTCTTGATAGCTTCTTCTTCGCCGGTCGGCCACGATTTGCTTTTTAAAAACTGCAACATTAAAACGCGTTTGCTATTTCCAACAACACGCACACCGTGGCCGATCGCTGCCGTTGTTTTGCCTTTACCATTACCAGTGATTAGGAGAATCATAGTCGTTGATACTAAAAAATGTTCCGAGCAAAAAACCAGAACAATATTTTCCGAGGGATTCTCGCAGGCGAGCCAGCATGGTTTTCTTGCGAAGCAAGAAATGGCGAGCCGAGAGGAAAAGTGCCGAGCCGCAGGGCGAGGCAACTTGTGCCCGAGGAAAGTATTGTTTTGGTTTTAATTTATGGAGCCAACACACCCGTTGAAATATCTATCTCACAAGTATTGCCCATGCAAGCGAGTTCTTTCGCGCCTTGCGTCTCATCATCTTTCTCGTAAATAACAATGCGAGAGAAATCAATATCGGGAGTGCGAAGCATAAGTTCATTATATTTTGTTTCTGTGATTTCTTCGTAAGGCGCAAGTTTGTAAACGTGCTCACTTCGAGGCAAGAAAGAAAGACCGCCCAACATATCCCAATTTTTATAAAGCCAGTTGGCGGTTTCTACCCATTCATTCTCGCCAACAGAAATCGTAACAGAAGGATTATGTTCAGTAAAATTATCTTTAACCATTTTCCAATATTCAAGTTGTTCGATTGCCGAAAAATCATTTCTGAAATTTGTTCCTTCTGGTGCTTTAACTGGAAATTCCAAAACAAAAGTTGTCGCCGTATCTTCCATCTGACCGACTTCCGGATAATAAGGAAATTTTTGTTCCTTCAACATGTGAAAAAGCGGATCAGTCGCGGCAATGCGAATGCGGCGAATATAATAAGGCGCGTGGCGCGAATGCATGCCACTTGCCGCATCAACGAGCTGTGAGACAGTGCCGGAAGGTTTGACGCAAGTGATCGCGAGGCTCGGTGTAATGCCAAATTGTTTTGCATAATGCTTATTTGTTTCTACCGCAAGATCGCGCATCTTTCGAAGCGTCTCCGGATTTCGAACAGCCGGACAATCCCATTGACCAGTAATCGAAACACCCAAAAGACGCTCTTCCTCGCAATTAGTCTTCCATTCCTTAGAAATATAGGGAAAATTTGTCAAAGTTGACTGATAAGTGCCCAAAATTGTGGCTAATTTAGCCTTTTTTAAGAGTGATTCTTCGGTGTCATCGGCTCTTGCCACAACTTCCGTAAGATTACAAAATTCTTTACTGCGCAAAATAATTTCTCCGCAGGGATTGCAGCCAGTTTTCTGAAGATAAGATTTCATTTTTTTATAACGACGTTCTGGAATTTGGGTTTGCAAACCGCCGCGGTTAAAAATTCCCCGCTCGCCTGTTCCTGATTTGGCAAGTGAAAGCCATTCGGTTAAAAATTCTTTTGCTGAAGGCTTCTCATTATAAACCGCCGAGTTGTTGGCCATTGAGCGTTCCGGATTATTGATATAGAACATTCCGTCTTTTGCGTGGAGCATTTCATTATCATCTAAATCAGAAAGTGAGATGAGCGCTGTGCGACGCACGCCACCCATCACAACCACTTCACCAATTTTACAGCAAAGATCGTGAACATCGAGCGTGGTTAAACGCTTGCCTTGGCGTGCTAAAATTTTTGTACGCGCAAAATCAAGCAAAGAACGAAGCGGTTCTGGTCCGCTTGATCGGCCGCCCATCGTGCGGAGTCGTGCACCGGCCGGACGAACTTTAGAATAATCAAATTTTATATCATGACCAGCGTACCAAGTTTTAAGTCCAAGTGTTAGTGAATTAGCCCAACCGTCTTTACTGTCTTCGATAATATGATTTGGCAAAACTTTTCCTGTTTGATGTTTAATGATTGGCAACTGTTGCACTGTCTGGCTTTCAGCCGAGAAGCCGACGCCGGCGCCGCACATAGAAAGAAACATGATCTCGGCGAAATCTTCTAGCTTGCATGGCGCAGTAAAAGAACAGTTATAAGCAGTCACATTATTTTCACGCGCCGCTTTGCCGGCCGCCCAGAAAAGTCTCATTGAAGGCATAATTTCCTGATTCAAAATTGCTTGACGAATATCGTTATATTCGTTTTCAGAAAGTCGATCACCCAAATTTTCTTTCATGAAAGAAACATAACGGTCAACTGTTTCAACCCAAGTCTCGCGGCGGCCCTCATCTTCAAGCCAGCGCGAATAGGTTCGGTAATAAATAAATTCACCCAGCTTGTTTTTAAAATATTTTCTACTTTCAGCAACAAGACTTTTGACATGATCCGGCACCTGGCGCATGTTATCGCGGGCTTCTTTGCGTTCTTGCCTATACAAGATGTAAGCCTTAACCGTTTTGGGCAGATCAGAAAGAATTAAAGACTCTTCAACAGCGTCTTGGATCTCTTCCACGGTTGGCGTTATCTTGCCGTCGTATTTTTTATTAAGCACAGACACGACTTTGTCAGCAATTTTAAAAGGATCGGTCTTTAAGTCACCTTCGCCAGTAGCTGTCATTGCTTTTGCAATAGCATTACTGATTCGATTTTGATCAAAACTGACAATTCGACCGTCTCTTTTTCTTACTTGCTTAATTTGCGAGGTGACCATAATAATTTTTTGGGTTAATTAATAATTGTTCTTATTATACTCCGTCACCCAACCCGTTCGCAATAGAAAAAATTAAAAAAAATTGTGGATAAGTCAGTACACAACAAAAATTTTTCTTAGCAAGAGCCAAAAAATCAAAAACTAAAAAACATTTTTATTTTTCTCTTTAAAAATGCTAAAATAAAAGCATGAAAGCCCAACAAATTTTCAAACAATTAAGGAATCGCAAATTGCCGAAAAAAACTTCAGAAAAAACGCTAGTTTTATATCACTTGAACTCGCCAAAAAGACATTTGCTAAAATTCCTAATAAAAAAATGAATAAAGTCGTGCTCGTAATGATCCTCCGCTCCTCTATCGCAATGTTGCCAGCCTTTCTTCAATACTTTCCAAAAGCGCTTGTCGGTTTTATTGGTCTTAAGCGCGATGAAAAAACTGCCATAGCTAAAAAGTATTACGAAAACCTACCAAAAATAGGTAAGAGTTCTATTGTGATTATTCCTGACCCAATGCTTGGCACCGCAGGTAGCCTAGCACAAGCTATTCAAATACTTATTAAAAGAGGGGTGACCTCAAAAAACATCTATTATACTGGCTTTGTAGCGGCCGAAAATCCCGGTATTAAAAGAGCCAGTAAGTTGATTCCTAAAGAAAACCTCACTATTTTTGCGGTTGATTCTAAGCTCGATAAAACCTTTTATATAACACCCGGTCTTGGCGATTTTGGCGATCGCTATTTTGGGTATAAATAGTTCTAAAATATATTTTACTTAACGTCTAGTAGTTCAACTTCAAACAAGAGTGTGGCGTTTGGTGGAATTGCGCCGGGCCTACCCTGTGGACCGTAAGCCAAATCTCCCGGAATCGTTAATTTCCTCTTGCCGCCGACTTTCATGCCAGCAACCCCATCGTCCCAGCCTTTGATAACTTGGCCAGCACCAAGAACGAAAGAAAAAGGTTGACCACGATCAAGGGAACTGTCAAATTTATTGCCGTCGGTAAAAGTGCCAGTATAATGAACAGTAACAGTTTTGCCGGCTACTGCTTCGGCGCCAGTGCCGACTACAACATCTTCAATAATTAATTTATTTTCCATAATTGCTTCTTGATTAATTTGAGAGCTATTATTTTCTTGTTTCGATTCTTCTTTAGGAGAAGATTTTACCAACCAGAAAATACCTAACACGACTGCGATGATAATAATAAATGAAATAAATGGTTTCATATTTTTCCAGTATAAATAAAAAACAAAATCAGCGCAACTTGCCTCTTTGCTAAATTTTTAGTAATATCACGTCAGAAAAAGTTAACCTTTTAAAAACTCCTTTTATGAAAAAGAACCTTAAAAAAGAAGAAAAAGAAATTATCGAAACAATCGCATTTCTACTTAAAGAACTTAAACCGCCCAGCCGTTCAAAACTCACTGATTATTCTTTTGAATTGACAGGCACCATGTTATCAAGCGACTACTCTGTGGAACTTAAATCAATCCGCATTGGCAAAAAACAAAAAGAAATAAAAATAGGTTTTGTGCCGCCCGACATGCGCGACAAGTTTGAGTATAATGTTAGAAAAATATGTTCGTTCTTCAGTGTCGTTATTGGTTATACTGAATTGAACGAAGAAGCCAAAAAAATTGCAAAGATTTATTTCCAACACCCTGATCATGACTGCATCAAAAAAGACATAATCTCGTCAGGCGGTCACATCTTCCAATTAGGAAATTATTATCTGCGTTTTGTTGGCGATGAAATGGATAAGCCAAAATATTTCTATCTCACTGATTCGCTTTCTATCGCAGAAAATTGGCGTTGGAAAATAGTTCATGAAATGGAAGATGAAAAGAATTTGCTTCGTAAAGAAGTGCAGAGAAAACAAATTAGGATGGAAGTGCTTAACCAGTGCATCAATCAAGCGAGAAGACAAATCGCTAAAAAATAATTTTTTCTCTTTTTTCTCACGGAGTTTTGCCGCTAACAAACGTTAGCGGTTTTTTAATTTATTTAATTTAACAAATTCTTTTGTCGCAATAATGTGACTGCAAATTCCGTACTGTTTATAAAAATCACAAACGCAATTCCAATTGCCATCTTGAAAGGTTAATTTTCTAACACCGTGTTCAGACCTCAATTCAACTTCAGAATCTTTAAAAATAAATCGGTCGGGTTCATTTATATAGTTCTTTGCTTTTCCAATTTTTTTAATAAGTTGAGTAATAAATTGCTCTTTGTTTTCCCTATTCTCTGCTGTAATTTCAACTAAAATGACATCATCCCGCTCTTTGATGCTTTTCGTAAGATTATCTTCAAAGATATAGGAAAGAGTGGCTATGCATGTATTTGGGGAATTTAAATATTTGTTAACCAATTCCTTAAATTTTTCAGAAAAAAGTTCCATCTGCCCTATTTCATCCAAATACAAAAAATCATTGGAACTAAAATTTGAAACTTCCGGAATTATTGATTCTAGATTTTTTATATCAACAAAATACTTTGAGACTTTGTATGGCGAATTAAAATCGACACTTGCCAACATTGCTCGGCTCCCAATATGCGTCTGTAATTCGAAACCAATTCTTTTCTCATCGACTCGTACTTCATTTGTTACAAAACCAATCTTGTTTGGAATACTGGAAATCACCTTATTCAACAAAGTTGATTTTCCACTTTTCGGCTTTCCGGTGACGATAATATTCTTTTGCATGATTTTTTACTTTTTATAAAAACTGAGATGTTATTTTTTATAGACTTATTTTGTATCATGATTTAGTTTTATTCATTTCAATAAAAGCTTCGATACCTTCTTTGTCAAAATCACAGTTAAACCACTTGTCACCCATCTTTGCACCGAGTTTTCGATAGAAATCTTGTGCCTTAGTATTCTTCTCCTCCACTTCAAAGCGTAATCGTTTGCAATTTTCTTCTTTTGCAAACTCAAATATCTTCTGTAATAATTTAGTGCCAATTTTCTTTCCCCTATATTCAGATTTTATATACAAATCATCCAAATATAAACTTTTACCTACCCAAGTATACCAAACAAAAAAACAAACTGCAGAGCCGATTAACTCACCATCTTGCTCAGCCACAAAGAAATGAAAAAGATCCTTTTCTTTCTGCATCAGTTCAACAGAATTCTTAACTGAATTTGGTAAACCTTCTAAGACACCCGTCTCATGAATTAACGAAAGAAGTCCTGGAAAATCTTTTTCTGTACCTTTTCTAATAATTAAGTCCATAAAAAAATTATCTAAATAATTTAAATCCAATTATGTTTGGTTAAAAATTCTTTTACTTGCTGAAAAATTTTTTCATGCCCGGAAGCGTTTGGATGCAAGCCATCTTCAAAATCACTATTATCCAAAAGCGTTAGATCCATAAACAAAGCGCCATGTTCTTTGCATGTCTCTTCCATTACTTTTGAATATCTCTGAATATCTTCATTGGTGGAATAAACATCTATCCAAGAAACAGGCATTGTTTTTGTTTCGTCACAGTTTTTAAGGTCTAAAAAAATAATTTTGTCCGTAATCTTTTTTGCTCTTTTAATTATTTCTTTAATATTTTCCCGAAACTTCTCAATCGGAACAATAAAATTGTGAGGTAATTCATAAGAAGCGTCGTTGCCGCCCGTTTGAAATATCAATGCGTCAGCGCCTCTTATTTTAGCTTCATTTTCAAATCTTTCGAGAATTGTATTAGTTGTGCCACCGGAAACACTGCAATTGTAGATCTCCATATAATCATCCCCTTCTCTAATCCCGACGTCCATCCAAAGTCGTGAGACCCAACCGCCTTTTTCTAAATCCCAAGCGCCCCAAGCAGTGCTATCGCCAAATATACAAATTGATTCTGGTTTTTTCATATTATTTTAATTTCGTACTGCAGGTCTTGTTTGATTAAATTTAATTTCTTTTCTCTTCGCCATCCTTTAATTTCCGTCTCCCTTCGCCTGGCCTCTTTTAGTGTTGGAAATTTTTCATAATATTTTAAGACTACCGGCCGACGAATTTTTGTATAATGTGCTCCGCGTTTTGAATTATTATGTTCTCCTAATCTTTTTTCAAGATCATTCGTCGAACCCACATAGAGGGTCTTATCTGCGCATTCTAAAATATAGGCAAGGTATGGCATAAATTTTATTTTGATTCATTCGACTGCCGGGCAGGGACTCGAACCCCGATACTGGGCTTCAAAGGCCCATGTCCTACCATTAGACGACCCGGCAATTATTATTCTTTCACCATCTTACTCAAAGCGAGCTCTAAAGGCAATGTCGGAATATAAGCTACATTTAAATTCTGATAACACTCAAGCAGGGCTTCAAGAGTTTTGGAAGTGATTGCTGTGTTTTTTTCGGCAACTAATTTCTTAATGAATTCCAAATCTTTTTCGGAAAGATGAGTTTTAACTTTTAAAATAAGCTCCGGCGCATAACGGAGAATAAGCGCCAAACGCAATTTATGAAGTAGAAGTTTAACGAAAACTTTAACATCAACATTTTGTTCTATCAACGCTTCAACGACATTAAGGCCTTTTGCAAAATCTTTTTCGGCGATGGCCAAAATAAAATCATTAACTAAAGTTGTTTTCGGGGCGCCAGTTACCGCTTCCACTTCTTCCCTGCTTATTTTTTTATCTCTACTCAAACTCAATAATTTTTGCAAAATGCCGCAAGTATCTCGGAAAGACCCTTCGCCAAGCAGAGCGATCAAGTCAGCGCTCTCATTATCAATTTTTAAATTTTCTTTCTCGGCAATATCGATAACATACTTTTTTAAAATCTCTTCAGTTGGTTTTTTAAAATTATAAGTAACACAGCGCGAAATAATCGTCTCGGGAACTTTTTCCATTTCTGTTGTTGCTAAAACAAAAACAACGTGAGCGGGCGGCTCTTCAAGAGTTTTCAAAAGCGCGTTGAAAGCCTCTTTCGTCAACATGTGCACCTCATCAATAATATAAATTTTATATTTTGATTCAAAAGGACTAGTCGCAACGCCTTCGCGCAGTTCCCGAATATCGTCAATGCCGCGATTAGAAGCGGCGTCAATTTCATAAACGTCACTTGGAGTAACACCAAGTTCTTTGGCAAATATTCGCGCAATCGAAGTTTTACCAGTGCCGCGCGAACCACAGAAAAGATAAGCATGGGCAAAATCGCCTTTTTCTAAAGATTTTTCTAAAACACCCGTAATATGCTCCTGGCCTAAAACTTCTTTAAAATTTGTCGGCCGATATTTGCGATAAAGCACGCTCGTCATGGCAATATAATATCACAAGACTAGAAATTTTTCTTTAAGAATTTTTTGATCACTAACCCAGCCTCTTTAGCGGAATTTGTTTCCATGAGACGCTCTCGCAAACTGCGGGCGTTTTCAAAGCCGAGCGTATAACCCTTGCAGTGCTTTTTCATCACCGCAAAACTTTTAAAACCTTTAAAAATTTTTTCAAAAAGCTTCATGTGTTCAATCAAAACTTTTAATTTCTCTTCCAGTGTTACTTTCTTTTTCTTGTTATTGAAAAGCCATGGGTTACCGAAAATTCCCCGGCCAATCATAAAGCCATCACAACCGTATTTTTTACACTTTTCAATTCCCTCTTTGACCGAAAGAATATCGCCATTGCCGATGATTAAAGTTTTTTTATTTATCTTATTTTTAATTTTAACTATTTCTGGTATTAAATCCCATTGCGCTGGAACACTAGACATCTCATGCCTTGTTCGTAGATGAATTATTAACGCCGCTAAATTTTCTTTTAAAATATCTTCAATCCAACTAAGTTCAACTTTGTTGTAACCGAATCGAGTTTTAACTGAAATTGGTAATTTAGGAGCTCCTCTCTTAGTAGCTCGGATAATTTCTCGAGCAAGATTTGGATTTTTAATAAGCGCCGCTCCAGCGCCTTGTTTCTCCACAGCTCGATCAGGACAACCCATATTAATATCAATGCCGTCAAAGCCGAGTCGGACAGCAAGTTTTGCAGCTTCATAAATTTTCTCAGGATTCGCTGAAAAGAGTTGCGCCACAATTGGATGTTCTTTTTTAGAAAATTTCAAATCAACCAAAAGCTTTTTCTTGCCCAGCGAACAGAGCCCATCTGCTGAAACAAACTCTGTATAAAAAACATCTGGCTTGCCATACTTTGCAATAATGCTTCGAAAAGCCGCGTCGGTGACATTGGCCATCGGCGCGAGAATTTTTATCGGCTTTTTTAATTTTTCCCAAAAATTACTCATTAACTAGCTTTGGATTTTTTGCGAAGATTGGCGTTCAAAATTTTCTTGCGCAAACGAATACTTTTTGGCGTTGCTTCCACAAGCTCGTCGTCGCCAATATATTCAAGTGCGAGCTCAAGCGTCATCATGCGCGGAGGCGGCAGGTCATCAGAGACCGCATCAACTTTGGCACGAAAATTAGTTAGTTGTTTTAATTTACAAACATTAACCTCAAGATCTTCAGGCTTGGCATTTTGCCCAACAACCTGTCCTTCGTAGACTTTTTCCCCCGGCCCGACAAAAAGCGCACCGCGCTCCATGGCCTTAAGCAACGCATAAGCGGTCGTTGTCCCAGATTCATGAACAATCAGCGAGCCATGTTTATTGGCCTCGATTGAATCTAATTTTTTGACATAACCAGCGAGCAGTGAATTAACGATACCAAGACCTTTGGTTGATATCATAAATTCATTGCGAAAACCTATCAACCCGCGCGTTGGAATAAAAAAGTGAAATGAAGCAAGACCGTTCTCAACACTCATATTTTTTAGCTCGCCTTTTCTTAAAGTCATTTTTTGAATAACCATTCCAGAATATTCTTCCGGCACTTCAATCCAGACGTCTTCGGTCGGTTCTAAAACAATTCCATTTTCTTCTTTAAAAACAACTTCCGGCTTTGAAACTTGAAGTTCATAGCCTTCACGCCGCATTTTTTCTATTAAAATTCCAAGATGAAGTTCACCGCGGCCGCTGACTAAAAATTCTTCGCTCGATCCAGTTTCTTCAACTCGAAGCGCAACATCATTATCGAGTTCTTTGAAAAGACGCTCTCGAAGATTTCTGGAAGTAGAATACTCTCCTTCAAGGCCTGAAAAAGGAGAATTATTAACCGAAAAAATCATTTTCACAGTTGGTTGCTCAATTATAATCGGTGTCAGTGCCTCGGGATTTTCTTTATCAGCAATTGTGTCTCCAATATTTACATCTGGTATGCCTGCAATCGTGACAATATCACCAGCTTCAACCTCGTCAGTTGGCAAGCTGGCCAACCCAGAAAAAGTCTTAAGACCGGTTAATTTATATTTTTTCGGCAAAGCTCCGGGTTTCATATGAACAACTTCAGAATTACTTTTTATTTTTCCGCGATAAATTCTGCCGATCGCCATGCGACCGAGATAATTATCATAACTTATCGAAACCACCATAATCTGTAGCGGCGCATCAATTTCCACTTTTGGCTGCGGGATGTGGCTCATAATAACTTCGAAAACAGGAACAACATCTTTCATTTGCGCCAAATCGGCGGTTGTCCCAGCAACGCCTAGTTTTCCAGCCGCATAAATTATTGGAAATTCAAGTTGTTCATTGGTCGCGCCAAGCTCAATAAAAAGTTCCAGCACTTTATCTAAAACATAATTGACTCGGGCGTTTGGCTTGTCTATTTTATTTATGACTAAAATAATTTTATGGCCAGCTGCTAATGCTTTTTTCAAAACAAAACGCGTCTGCGGCATTGGCCCTTCTTGCGCATCAACCAAAAGAAGTGAGCCGTCGGCCATATTTAAAACGCGCTCGACTTCCCCGCCGAAGTCAGCGTGGCCGGGCGTGTCGATAATATTAATTTTTGTTCCTTTATAATTGACTGCTGCGTTTTTAGAAAAAATAGTAATACCCCGCTCTCGCTCAAGTTCATTAGAATCCATAATAAGCTCATTGCCAGCTAATTTGCCGAGGTTCGTTTCCGATTGCTTTAAAAGCGCGTCAACAAGAGTTGATTTTCCGTGGTCAACGTGCGCAATAATAGCAACATTTCTAATATCTTTCATAGACGCTCCATATTAGCACACTATTCTTTAAATTTATAGACAACGCGATTATCGAAGCGCAGATCGAGATATTCCAACTTTTCAAATTCATCTTTCAATTTTGTTTTCAGCGGTTCTGATGCAAGCGCTGATTCAAGGTTATTTATGATCAGTTTAAAATCATCATTTCGATTTACAATTATTTTCGCTTGATTGGGGAAATAAAGTTCAAAATTCTCTTCATTAATAACAATCCAATTAGTTTCTAATTCGAGAAAGTCTAGCTTTTCTTTAAACGAAACAATTTCATTAAATTCTTCTGAGGACAAAAGAAATTGGCCGAGCTCAAAACTACTGCTAAAAAATCGGAAAAAAATATTGCCAAATAAATACGGCGATGGTGCGTAAACAAAACCAGCATCATCTACAAAAAAACACTCCGATTCGGTTTTACAAGCGAGAAAATTTCCTTCTCTTTCAGAAATACTTATTTCTATTTTTCTAAGGTTTATCGGCTCAATATTTATTTCCTTGATTCTAGGAAACTCTTCCGTCAGTTCTATTTTAATTTTTTTCCAAGGAAAGAAAATAAAATTGTCGCGATGAATGACAAAGAGCAGGTTGCGGCTTAAAATTTCATTGATTTTAGCTTGAACTATATTCTTATCAGTTACTAGATTGCCGATAATTTCAACATCGGTTCGGATAAAAGAACTGCGTGAGAAAAAACCGACAAATAAAATAAAAAGTAAAATAGCCGAAAAAATAGCTAAGATTTTAGTTATCAATATTTCTCTCGCTCTTTTTTGCGCTCTCAAGGAATGAAGCATTATTCAACTTATTAACCCGCTTTATTTTTTAATTACGTCCAACCCAATATATTTCCTCAAAACCTCCGGCACGAGAACCGATCCGTCAGCTTGCTGGTAGTTCTCCAGAATACAAGCCAGTATTCTCGGCGTTGCAACAGCCGTATTATTTAATGAGTGAACAAAACGAATTTCATTATCGTTGCCACGATAACGAATATTGAGTCTTCTTGTTTGAAAATCATGAAAATAAGAAGCCGAATGAGTTTCGCGATATTTTTCTTGGCTTGGCATCCAAACTTCAATATCGTATTTCTTCACTTGGCCAAGTCCGAGATCACCGCCGCAATTAAGAACAACACGGTAAGGCATCTTGAGCGCTTGGACAATCTCTTCAGAATTTTTTGTAATTTCTTCATGAAAAGCGACAGACGTTTCGTGCTTAGCTTCGCAAAGAATAACTTGTTCCAATTTAAAAAATTCGTGAACGCGAATAAGACCTTTAACGTCCCGGCCATAACTCCCCGCTTCTTTGCGAAAGCACGGAGAAAAAGCAATAAATTTTTTCGGTAAATCTTTCTCATCTAAAATTTCATCCATATAGTAGCTCGTCACCGGTACTTCCGCCGTGCCCGAAAGATATTCGTCTTCGGTAAGTCGATAAACTTCTTCTTCATGTTGAGGAATAAAACCACAACCTTTGAGCGGCTCTCTTTTAACTTTTGACGGCGCAATAATCGGCGTGAATCCTTTTTTCACCAATTGCTCTAAAGCAAACTGCCAGAGTGCAAAACACAAAAGCGCTCCAGCATTTTTCAAAAAGTAGCCGCGGAAGCCGGAAACCTTACTCCCACGTTCAAAATCCGCCAGATCCAAATTCTCCAAAATCGTCAGATGATCTTTCGGAGTGAAATCGAATTTTGGAATTTCGCCGACTTGTTTTATTTCTTTATTATCAAGATCACTCTCCCCTTCCGGCACAGAGACGTCAGGTACGTTTGGCACGCGAAGCATCAGTTCGTCAAGATGTTCTCTTTGGTGCCGCAGTTCTTCCTCTTTTTCTTTGATGTGCTCTTTCAACTGCTTCATCTCCAAAATTAGCTTTTCTTTTTCTTCGGGAGACGATTGCGGAACACGTTCGGTGACCTTATTTTGCTCAGCTCTTAATTTTTCCACCAAATTGAGAATTTCCCGATAAAGGACATCGAGCGCCAGCAATTCTTTCACGTCAAAATCAACGTGCTTCTTCCGCGCCGCTTCCTTTATCAAATCTGGATTTTCTCTTATAAATTTTATGTCTAGCATAATGATATGATAAAATAAAAGACAATGATTAGCAACAATGAGATCACAAAAATTTTGAAAGAAATTGCCGAATATCTGGAAATGAAGTCAATTCCCTTCAAGCCCCGAGCCTATGAGAAGGCCGCCGAGGCAATTTCGGAGTTAGAAGAAGAAGTGACAGAAGTTTATAAAAAAGGCGGGCTAATAGCTTTAGAAAAAATTCCCGGTGTTGGTATTTCCATAGCCGAAAAAATTGAAGAGTTTATAAAAACGGGAAAATTAAAGTATTATGAACAACTCAAAAAATCTGTCCCGGTTGATTTGGCTTCTTTTTCCGGAATTGAAGGTCTTGGACCAAAGACAATTTTCAAGCTCTATAAAAAACTTGGCATCAAAAATTTAAAAGATTTGGAGAGTGCTATTGCAAAAAGAAAGATTGAAAAACTGAAAGGTTTCGGCAAGAAATCGGAAGAAAAAATTTCAAAAGGAATTGAATTCGCAAAAAAACACAGCGGTCGCTATGTTTTGGGTTTCATCATGCCGCTTATTAGAGAAATTGAGAATCGGATTAAAAATATATCGGGTGTGAAGCAGGTCGTCGTCGCTGGATCAGTAAGAAGAATGAAAGAAACCATCAGAGACGCCGACATTCTCGTCGTTTCTCAAAAACCAAAACCAGTCATGGATTATTTTGTTTCCATGCCGGAAGTCGCTTACGTCATTGCACACGGCAAAACAAAATCTTCGATTAAATTAAAAAACGGCCTTGACGTTGATATTCGCGTCGTGCCAGAAGAATCTTTCGGTGCCGCACTAAATTATTTCACTGGTAACCGTGATCATAATGTCAGCTTGCGAGAACTAGCAATTAAAAATGGTTGGAAATTAAATGAGTATGGTTTGTTTAAAGGAAAAAAAATAATTGCCGGAAAATCAGAAGAAGAACTTTACAAGAAATTTGGCCTGACTTATGTCGAACCAGAACTGCGAGAAAATACTGGTGAATTGAGACTAGCTAAAGAAAACAAATTGCCAAAATTAATTGGCTATAAAGATCTGCGGGGCGATCTTCAAATTCAAACTAATTGGACCGACGGCGCAAATTCAATTGAAGAAATGGCGTGCGCCGCTATCGCGGAGAGACTTGAATATATCGTCATTACCGATCACACTAAAAGACTCGCGATGACTCATGGCCTCGATGAAAAAAGAATTAAAGAGCAGTGGAAAGAAATTGATAAAGTAAACGCAAAATTAAAAAAAGAAAAAATTAATTTTACAATCTTAAAAGGTTCAGAATGTGATATTTTAAAAGACGGTTCCATGGACTTGTCTGATAAAATTTTAGAACAACTTGATGTCGTTGGCGGCGCTGTTCATTCGAGCTTCAATCTCTCAAAAGAAGAGCAGACAAAAAGAATCATGAAAGCGATGAAAAATCCTCACGTCGATATTATTTTTCACCCAACCGGCCGAATTTTAAATAGAAGAGAGCCTTACGAAATTGATATCGATGAAATTATTAAAGTTGCAAAAGAAACCGGGACGGTTTTAGAAATTGACGCTTACCCCGAACGCCTTGATCTCAAAGATCATTATATTAAAAAATGCGTTGAGACTGGCGTGAAGCTCTCGATTGATTCTGACGCGCATTCAATAACACATCTTCCTTATCTTGAATACGGCATTGGGACTGCTCGTCGTGGATTCGCTACTAAAAACGACATTATTAATGCTTGGCCAATTGATAAGATGCTTTCATTTTTGAAAGATAAAAGGAAAATAAAATAATTTAAAAAGATGAACTGGGAAATTAAAAAATTAACTTCAGGTAACTTTCCGCCACAACTTTTGGAAATTCCCCAACCGCCAAAAGAACTTTTTATTGTCGGCGAATTTCCGAAAGAAACAACGTTCTTAGCTGTTGTCGGGAGTCGTAAATATACAACTTATGGTAAAGAAGCTTGTGAAAAATTAATTGAAGGACTTCGT